>Ga0123353_10000885_pt1 | contig 36552 bp, 19 predicted proteins | sample TergutLab28metaG_3_FD_92763 | JGI IMG/M metagenome (GOLD analysis project Ga0123353, IMG submission 92763) | Labiotermes labralis P3 segment gut microbial communities from Petit-Saut dam, French Guiana - Lab288 P3 | ecosystem: Host-associated > Arthropoda: Insects > Digestive system > Gut ... | reverse complement strand
CGAGGAGCGCCGCGCCATGGCCGTAGCCCACGAGCAGGAGATGAAGGCCCACACCCAAGAGATGCGCGCCAAGGTGGTGGAGGCCGAGAGCGAGGTGCCCCGCGCCATGGCCGTGGCCCTCAAGGAAGGCAAGCTGGGCGTGATGGACTACTACCAGATGCAGAACGTGATCGCCGATACCTCCATGCGCGATGGGATCGCCGGCGTGAGCCGCGCCGACAAGAGCCCCGCCGTCGAACCCCCGAAGAAATAATGCGGACAGCCATTGAGAGGGGGGTGAGCCATGGACGGAATTATCGTGGTTGCGATCATTTGGTTTATCATCCGTTTGGTTGCAAACAACGCCAAGAAGCAAGCGGACGCGCGGCGCAAGGCGGTGCGCGAGGAGGCGGACGGCTACCAGCCCAAGCCGGCCGAGCAGCAGTATCAGGGAAAACCTCGCGGATTGGGTGGATGGGCTGAGATGCTGGGCCAGCTGGTTGGCGAAGAGACCCCTGGGGCCCAGAAGCCCGCAGTCCCGGCGTCGCCCTGGCAAAACGACGCCGCGTTTCCACCGGCTGCCCGTGTCAAAGAGCCGACGCCCAAGAAGATCGCCAAGCCGGTTGCGCCTGCGCCCGCTTATGCAATAGAGCGCGAAGAGCTTGCGCCGATGCAGCCCACCCAGGAAGCCCCTGTGATGGGTGCGGGGGAGTTCCTGCCCGAGCGCTGGGATGCGCCCGCGCTGGTGAAGGGCGTGATCTTCGCCGAGGTATTGACGCGGCCTGTCCATCGCAGGAGGCCGGGGATGCGGTAAAGGTTTTCAATCAAAGAGCCATCGAGCAATCGGTGGCTTTTCTGCATATAAATCGCAAAAGATATGCAGAAAACCTTGCGTTTGTGCATAAACTATGCCATTCTATATGCAGAAGCGCAGGGGAGGGCTATTGATGATGCATTTTGATTATTCTTTCTTGGAAAAGGGCATGCTTCCCGCCGGGCTTGTGAATGTGGTGGAGGCCATTGCCAGGCTGCGCGAGCGCGAACGGCAGCGAAAAGAAGAGCATCCCGATGGTTTTGTCAGGTTGGAAAGCATCGCCAGGGTGCAGTCGGTCAAGGGGTCAAACGCCATCGAGGGGATCATTACGAGCGAGCGGCGCATCAACGAAATTGTAAACCAAAACAGCGCGCCGCTCAATCACAATGAAGCAGAAATCGCCGGATACCGGGACGCGCTGACCCTGATCCACGAGCGGTTTGATGTGCTCGATATCCGGGAGCGGGATATTCTGCGGCTCCACGAAATCATGCTATCGTATACCCCCGCAAGCGGAGGCGTGTACAAGCAAAGGGACAACATGATCATAGAGGTGGAAGCGGCGGGTACACGCAGGGTACGCTTTACGCCTACCCCTGCCCATGAAACCGCTGCCACCATGGAGCAGCTTGTGCTTGCCTATATGGACGCGAGGAGTTCCTATGGCGTCAACCAGCTGCTGCTCATCCCCTGCTTTGTCTTAGATTTTTTATGCATTCATCCCTTTGACGATGGCAACGGGCGCATGTCCCGGCTGCTGTCGTTGTTGCTGCTGTACCGAAACGGGTTTGACGCGGGGAGATATATCTCCTTTGAGGAGCAAATCAACAGGAACAAGGGAGAGTATTACGGGGCGCTGCGCCTATCCTCCATCGGCTGGCACGAAGGCACGAACAGCTACATTCCGTTTATTGAAAACTTCATCACCACATTGCTGTATTGCTATAAGGAACTCGACAAGCGGTTTGCCGTGGTCAATGCTACGAAAGCCAGTAAAAAGAGCCGGGTGGAGGAGACGGTGCTTCACAGCTTGTTGCCGATTTCCAAGCAGGAGGTATGCTTTGCCTTGCCCGATGTGAGTCCCACCACTGTGGAAGCCGTGCTTGGTGCGATGGTAAAGGACGGCGTGGTGGAGAAGGTGGGTACGGGCAGGAACACAAAGTATGTGAAGCGATAAAGAGCTGCAATAATGGCGTGGCTTGGCGCGCACGGCTTTTTTTGCTATAATGCATCCATCATCAACACATAGGACAAGGGGGAAGGCACTTGGCACGCTTGGCGCAGATTCGGGTGCGCACGCCCCTGCTGTGGGCCGCTTCGGCCGCCGCCCTGGGCGTGGTGGCCGGGATTGGCGTACCCTTTGCGTGGTGGATGGCGCCTTTGTGCGGGGTTACGCTGTGCCTGACTTGGCTGTGCCTGCGATGGTCCCGGGCGGCCTGGCCGGCATTGTTGGCCTGTTGTTTTTTGTTATGCTTTTGCTGGACCAGCCTGCGCGCCCGAATTCCCGCGCTGCCGCCGGAAGGCCAGGGGTTCGTGACCGGCCGCGTGGTAACCGAACCTCGGGTGAAACCCAACGCCGCCAACATGTATTTGGCCGATGCTCAATGGACGGTTGACGGTAATACCTACGCCATACCCGGCAAGCTGTGGCTGCGCTATACCTCTTACGATGAAGAGCTGGGCCCGCTGCCCGAGCCGGGCCAGATCGTGCGGGCGGAGGCCCGCGTCACCATACCCCAAGGCCAGCGCAACCCCGGTGGGTTCGACTTTCGCGCTTATTTGCAGCGGGAAGGCGCGTACATGGCGGCCTATACCTACAGGCCCATGGAAATCACCGGGCAGAGCGCAAGTGGGCCGGGTATCTGGCTCCAGCGCCTGCGGGGGACGGTATCCCGCCGCATGGACGTGCTGTTCGGCCCCCACGCGCCGGTGATCCGTGGTATGCTGATCGGCGAGAAGCAGGACATCAGCAACGAGGAGATGCAATCCTTTCGGCGCAGCGGCATTGCCCATCTGCTGGCGGTATCCGGGTTGCATGTGGGTTTTGTGGCCCTTCCGTTGATGGGGCTGGCGAAAAAGCTCAAGCTCAGCGGCTGGCCCCGGCTGTTGATGCTGGGCCTGCCGTTGCTCTTCTATTGCTTACTCGTGGGCGCGCCGCCCGGCACGGTCCGGGCCTGCGGGATGCTGATGCTGGTGCAAGCCGCGCCCGAAGCCCGGCGACGATACGAATCCCTCTCTGCGCTGGCGGCGGTATTTTGGGGGATGCTGGTGATCAATCCCCTTTCCCTGTGGGGGCCGGGGCTGCTGCTCTCCTGCTCGGCGGTGCTGGGCATCTCGCTGTTTTACGGGCGGTTTAAGCGATTTCTTCATCGGCTGCCCAAGTGGCTTGCCAGCTCCCTGGCGGTGTCCATGGCTGCCCAATTGGGCACGCTGCCCCTGGTGGCGGCGTACTTTAACGAAGTATCTCTGCTGGGGCTGCTCACCAACCTGGCGGCAGTGCCCATCGCCGGGGCGGTGGTGATGGCCGGCCTGTTGGCTACGCTGCTGGACTTTGTATGGGCGCCGCTGGCTTATCCCCTGGCGCTGCTGGTGCGCGCTTGCGCCGTGGCGCTAAAATTTCTTTCCGATACGGTGGCGGCGGTTCCTTTTGCTACGGTTCGGGTAGCTACCCCGCCCTGGTACGTGGTGGCGGCCTGTTATGGGGCCATCGCTTTGATGGGCGAAATTGTGAGCTTGGGCAAGCGGTGGCGCAAATGGGCGGTATCGGGGTTGGGGCTGGTGGTCACCCTGGGGCTGTCCGCCCTGCTTACTTGGCATGGGCCCCAGTATGCGCAATTGGACGTGGGGCAGGGTGACGCGGCGGTGCTGCGGGTCAATGGGTTTACCGCGGTGGTGGATACGGGGAACCAGGGTTCGGGTGCGCTGGCCGATTATCTGCGCCACGAGGGGCTGGCCGTGGACGCGCTGTTCCTCTCCCATCCCCATGGGGATCACGCCGGTGCGCTGCTGGACTTGGTGGAGGAGGGCGTGCCCATCCGCAAAATCTGGATGACCGGCGATCTCGCCGCCGAACAGATAGACGATGCGTCTTATGCCGGCCTGATGGCGGCGGCCCAGGGCGGCATTCCGATAGAGCCCCTAAGCGCCGGTGAGCGGCTTGAGTTAGCGTCCGGCCTGACCGTGGAGGCGTTGCATCCCCTGGCGCAAAGCCAAGCAAGGGACATCAACGACCTTTCGTTGGCGCTGATGTTTGATATAGGCGGCGTCCGCTTGCTGACCACAGGCGATGTGACCTCCGTCGCCGAGCCCCTTCGGGGCGTGGATTGCGACATCCTGAAGGTATCCCATCACGGTTCCAGATACTCCACCGGCCCGGCTTTTTTGCGGGCAACATCCCCGGCGCTGGCGCTGATCAGCGTGGGGCACAATGATTTCGGCCATCCGGCGCCCATCGTGCTGGACAACCTGCACGAGGTAGGCGCCCGGGTATTGCGTACCGACCAGACAGGTGCGATCACGATCCGGTTCGATCCCCAGGAGCCGCGCAAGATTACGGTCCATACCTTTCTGCTGTATGAGGGGAGCCAACTATGACCATCAACCATACCCGTTTTTTTCAGGCGCTGAAGGGCGAGGAATTGCCAGGCGGCATCTATCTGTTCCAGGGGGAGGAAGAGCACGTAAAGCGCAGCGCCCTGGAGCGCCTGCGGGAGCGTGCGCTGCCCGAGGGCCTGGCGGCGCTCTGCGAGACCGTGCTGGACAATCCCCCGGCCGGCGACATCATAGCCGCCGCCGAAACCATGCCCATGATGGCCGACCGCCGGTTGGTAATCGTGCGGGACAGCGCGCTGCTGCTCTCCGGCCGCGCCCGGGACGAGGCCGCCGATTGCGAGCGGCTGGCGGAGTATCTGCCCAAGCTGCCCGAGTATACGCTGCTGCTGTTCTATTGCCACGGCAGCATCGACGGGCGCAAAAAGCTGAGCCAAACCCTGGGCAGGCTGGCTACGGTGGTGCGCTTTGATCCCCTAGGCGACGAGGAACTGTACCGCTGGATGCGCGCCACCCTCAAGGCCGAAGCAAACAAGACCATCGGTCTGCGCGAGGCCCAGCACCTGGCCTTCACCTCCGGCCGCGACCTGGCGACCCTGGTCGGCGAACTCCACAAGCTGGCCCACTACCTGGGGGAGCGGGAGGCGGTGGAGGCCGGTGATATCGACAACTTGGCCACCCGCTCCCTGGAATGCACGGTATTTCAGCTGGTGGATGCCTTGGTGGAGGGCAGGGAAGGCCGCGCCTTTGAGTTGCTGGCGGTGATGTTGGAGGCGGGGGAAGGCAGGCTGGGCATCCTGGCTATGCTGCTGCGGCAATACCGGCTGCTGCTTACCCTAAAATGGATGCAAGACGAAGGCGTAGACCGGACCGCCCAGCAGCGCCGGATGGGCGTGCAGCCCTTTGTGTTCGACCGGGTGCACAAGCAGGCCCGGGGCTACACCCTGGAGCGGCTCAAGGAAGCGGTGACCCTGTGCGTGGACACCGAGTTTGCGGTGAAGAGCGGGCGGTTGCGGGAGGATGCGGCGCTGGAGCGGGCCATGTTGGGGTTGGGCGGATTGACAAACGGGGATTTTCCTGTTGTCACCATGGAAAAAATGCGATAAAATCAATGCATTGAGAAGTGATGCACGACCCATTGAAGGAGGGCTCCCCATGAAAATCAAGGCTTTGGCGCTGCTACTGGCTCTGCTGATGCTCGCATTGCCCACGGCGCAACCCCTCACCGAGATAGCCATTGGCTCCGCTTACGCCGATGAATCGGAAACCGGCGGGGAGGAAACAAGCACACCGGAACCGGCCGAGGCGCCGACGCCGGAGCCCACGGAAACACCAACGCCGGAACCCGAGCCGACGCCGGAGCCCACAGAAGAGCCGGTGTCTGTCACCGAAACCGAAGAGCCGGATGATGCGGTTGACGATGCCGAAATCATATTGAGCGATTCGCTTATTAGACTGCAGGTTGGCAAGGAATATGCGCTGACCTATAGTCTGTTGCCGGAGAGTGGGGAGCCGTTCGAGGTGGAATGGCTTTCCAGCGATGCGGAAATTGCTGCCGTTGAGGCGGGCGAAATCGAAGTGGAAACAGACGCCGGCGATGAAGTTATCACCGTTGCAGCCGGAATTGTCACTGCCGTTGCCGAGGGCATAGCGATCATTACGGTCCGCAGCGTGGAAGATGCGGACGTTTTGGCCGAATGTACGGTAGAGGTAATCCTGGGGATCGATGATGAAAATGAAACGCTCATCATTGTCCATGATCGTGTGGAGCTGTTGTGGGAAGGCGACCTGCCCGAGCATATCCCGCCGGTTCCGCTCGTTATGCCGAAGGCGGAAGTGGTAAGGGACGGCTCGATGACCTCTTTTTCGATCGCGGCGTTGTCGGAGATGAGTCTGGAAGATACCATCCGAGCCGGGCTGGAAGCGGGGCTTACGGATATCGATGTATTCCGGTACAATATTCCTTTGAGCGACAGATCGGAACTTAGCGCGGTTTACTTTTCCTTGCTCAATCTAAATCCTCACTATTTTTACATCGCGGGCTCATATAGCGCTGCATATTATGGTGGCGACATCTATGTGAGATTTTTGCGGCCTACCTACAAATATACAGGGCAAGCCCTTTCGGACAAGATCGCGGAATTCGACAGCAATACCAACAAAATCTTGGCCGCGATCCCCAGCGGGACCACCCCGCTGGAAAAGGCGTTGGCTCTGAATGATTATTTCGCGATTCATTTTCGATACAGTGACGACGGCAAAGACAGTAAAAAGTTCAATCATGCCCTGGAAGTGCTGTTTACCGATCTGCACGGCGTATGCCAGGCGTATGCGTTGGGATACCAGCACATGATGAACCAATTGGGGATACCCGGCCGTTATGCCACCAGCACCGCTATGAACCACGCGTGGAACGTGATTCAGATCAACGGAAGCTGGTATCATGTGGATGTCACTTGGAACGATCCCGTCCCGGACAGGGGAGGGCGTGCGCGGCACGAATACTTTCTGCATAGTGACGGCAGTTTTGAAACGGGGCTGACCAGCTCTCATCACAGCTGGGATATTTCTACAAGCGCTACGGATACGACGTTTGACGATTTCTTTTGGAGAAATGTGAATGCTGCTTTTGCTTTTTGCAAGGGCGGATGGTATTTCATGCGCAACAATACAAGCCCGTCCAGAACACAGCTTTGCAGGTGGGATGCCCCCTCCAATAGTGCAAGCGTGATTCATGAATACAATGCCAGGTGGGATGCAGGCGATGGTTATGTTTGGACGGGAAGCTATGGTGGCGTGGTATCGGCGGGGGATGTGCTGCTCTTTAGCATGCCCAAGGGGATTTACAGCATCGACCCGACGCAGCTAAACCCGACGCCAACCTTGGTATATACCCCGCCCGGGCTGGAGGGCTTGACCTCCATCTACGGTTTCTTCACCCGCGACGGGAAGTATTACTACACCGAAGCGGATACGCCTAACGAAGCGGGAACGATCAAGGAAATTCCCACAAGCGCCCTGGAAATTGCTCAAGTTGCTATCAATGCCCCGACGATTACCCTCGCCGCCCCGGTCGCCGGGCAAACCCCGGCGACGAGCATCGACGCCACGCAGTTTACCGGCACGGTAAGCTGGACTCCGGCTGTAACCGGTGTTTTTGTCGGCGCTACGCAGTACACGGCGACCATTACACTCACGCCCAAGTGGGGGTATACCTTAACAGGCGTTTCCGCCAATTTCTTTGCCGTGGCGGGGGCAACCAGCGTTACCAACAGCGCAGACAGCGGGGTTGTTACGGCGGTGTTCCCGGCGACGGGAGAGTGGGTGAGCGCGTACAACACCGGCGATATCGCCATCGTCAACAATATCATCACAGCAAACGGCCTGAATTGGGCGCTTGCCCCCGGGGATGGAAGTTCCATCCCTGCCGCCTGGACGTCGGGCTGGCCCAACAGCGCAGGCATGGCGTGGAGTTCGACTGCGCCCAGGCGCCTCCGGCAATTCAACATGACCAATATGGGCCTGACCGGAACACTGGATCTAACTGGGTTGACCGAACTGATCTACCTTGCGTGCGGCAACAACAGCTTGTCCGCGCTGAACATATCTGACTCCACCAAATTGCAAACGCTGGCTTGTTATTCCAACGAGCTGAGCGCGCTGGATGTGTCCGGTTTTCCCGCATTGACATACTTGGATTGCGTTGGCAATAACCTCAGTGTGCTGGACGTGTCAAACAACGTCAACTTGACCCACTTGGCGTGCGGCATGAACCCTCTGCTGGGCGTGCTGGATGTGTCCAATTGCACCAAGCTGACCTTGCTAGAGTGCGGCTTAACCAATGTACGCGCGTTGGATTTGTCAAATTGCCCTGATTTGGTAAATCTGCGATGCCTCAACAGCCCCGTCACAGAGCTGACGCTGGCAAATGGGCACGGTTACAGCGCCAGCTCCTTACCGGCGGCGGGCGGGCAAATATACTTTGGCAACTATGACCCTTATGATCCCAGTGACTTCTTTTGTCCCGAAAACAAAATCCAGCTGTGGGCCAAACCGAACAACGGGTACGATTTGGCGGATTGGACGGTGACGGCCAATGGGAATGACCATCAATATCTGCCTGGTGTTGGCGATAGTATTTCGATTCCGCAGCTGCCGGACCGCGTTACCGTCACGGCAAACTTTGCGCTCTCCGGTACCAGGATCAACATCGCATCCATTCCGGGTGTCGCCGTTCCGGTTGGCGGAGGTACGTCGGCAACAAACATCACCGCGACAACGCAATACACCGGCACGGTTGCCTGGAGCCCAAATGATGCTACGTTCGTTATCGGCACAACCTATACCGCGACCATTACGCTCATACCCAATCCTGGGTTCACGCTGACCGGCGTTGCTGCCAATTTCTTTACGGTAGCGGGCGCAACCGCCACAAATGCGGCGAACAGAGGGATCGTTTCGGCGGTGTTCCCCGCCACGGCGGCGCTACCCGTTGGCTCCATCACAGTAACAGGCGCAGGCAACGCGACAACCATCACCGCCAAAGGCGGCACATTGCAGATGAACGCGGCGGTGCAACCCGTCAACGCCACCGACCCAACGGTCACCTGGACGGTAGCAAACGGAACGGGCAGCGCAACAATCAACAGTACCGGCCTGCTCACCGCCGTCACTAACGGCACGGTGACGGTGCGGGCCACAGCCAACGACGGCTCCGGGGTGTTCGGCCAGCGAGTCATCACCATCACCGGGCAATCGGCGGTCACGGGGGTGACCGTATCGCCTCTCACGGCAACGGTTAAGAAAGGCGAAACAGAAACCTTTACAGCGGTTGTGACTGGGACGATGGAGCCCGATCAAGCCGTGACATGGACGGTGGATGGCGATCTCCCCGGCACGACGATCATAGGCGGCGCCCTTTCTATCGACGCAGACGAAACGGCGGAAACGCTGTCTGTACGAGCAACATCGGTGCAAGATTCCAGCAAATCCGGCGAGGCGACCGTAACCGTCGTCGCAATCGATGCGTTGGAGAACATCACCGTTCAACAGAGCAAGATCATTCCCATCACCCTCCCGGAAGAAGAGGAGGAAGCGGCAACACAACAGTTGACTGTTATCTACACGCCCGAGGGAACCACCCAAGACGGCATCAGATGGACGAGCAACAACCCAAGCGTTGCGACGGTTAACGAAACAACCGGGCTTGTCACGGCGAAAGCGCCGGGCACCGCTTCCATCGCGGCCATCTCCACCCACAACGCCAGCATCTACGATTACGTCTGGGTGAGGGTGCTGCCTGCCCCAACGCAAACGCCCAAATACGCAATCGATTCGAGTGATGCGGCCATCGATGCATCGGGCAAAATCCAGGTGGATTTTGTGAAGAGTGGTGCCATCAATCTGATCGCCGTACATACCGAAACATCCGAACCGGTGGCCGTCACATGGAAATCCAGCGATACGAAGGTGGCCACGGTGAGTGCGGCGGGGGTTGTAAGGCATATCGCATCCGGGATTACTACGATTACAGCCACGGTGAAGACCGGGGAAGACAAAGGGAAGACTGCGGATGTGACCCTTGTGCTGATGGATAGGACGCCCCGCCTGCCGGTGAGCGCCATCACAGTGAACACCAACTCCGAAGGCACGAAATTTACCGTATTGCCCACGGATACCTTCTTTGACTACGATGATGTGGCTATCCTCACAGATAAATTCGAGATACAAAAAATCAGCCCAACCACCTATCAACTGAGTGCGTCCGGCGCGGCGGCAGGCAGGCACTTTGTTGATCTGCAGGCAATGAAGGGTGAAGATGCGGTGGGTATACCCTTCAGGCTGACGGTCAGCGTGGTGACGGCTATGCCCAAAGCTACGGTGCGCATGCCGGCGCTCAACACGTTCTGGAAGGGCGCTTCCGGGCGGATCACGGTCACCGGAACGAATTTGCCCAAGATCGAAAACCTGGCGCTGACCGACACCGGCAGAGCGGCGGACGGAAACGTTACCGAGAACTTCACCGTTACCTTCGACGCCGTAACCTCCGGCTGGTTCATCACGGCGGTGGACGTCTTTACCAGCTTCACCGACGCCCAAAAAACAAAACCCGCCGTGAAGGGCATATTGGAGATTTATTACGAAGGTTTTACAAGCAGCTTGAAGGTCAACGTCACCGTATCGATCAAGGATACCGTACCCAAGCTGACCTTCGCTCCGGCTACGCAGACCATCAGCATGAACGCGCTCTATGACCCCGAAGCAACATTCGCCGTGGCAGGCGGCAAGCTGGACCGCGTGGTTCCGGCGCCCGGCGTCGCCGCCAACAACGTGATCGAAGAGGTCACCAGCACGGCCTCCGGCTTTACGGTGGCCCTCAATGGCACGGCCAAAGCCTCCAACGCCTTGCAGCTGCAGGCGTGGCTGGAGGGCGCCGCCAAACCGATTGTTCTTAGGCCCACGATCAGGACGACGACGGCTGCCGCGACGTACAAACTCTCCTCCGCTACCGTCACACTCAACAGCACGCTGGAGGATCAAATGCAAATCGTCGCCGTCATCCCCAGCGTGGCCAATGTACCGGTGACAGGCTTGGCCGTCGATCCCGCCGCAATCGGAGGGATAGAGGTCGAACCCAATGGCAGAGAGCTGGCGGTGACGGTGCAGAAGGATACGCCCGCCGGAACCTACAGGTTTAACGTTACCTCAAACGAAATCACAAGGGCGCTGGTTCTGACGGTGAAGGTGGAGGAAAAGGCCTTAGTCGCAACCGTCAAGGCCGACAAGGGCAACATTGATTTGATGAATCAAAGCAACACGCTGCTCATCTACACCCCCACAATCAGGGGAACGGCCTCCACGATTACCGGTGTGGCCGCCGCTCCGGCCAGCAAGATTTTTTCCGACGATAGGACGGTTGTCCGCGATCCGGACGGAAAAGATGATTATCAAAAGTTTGACGTGCAATGGAATTCGAAAACGGAAAAGGTTGAAATCAGAACATTAGAAGATGAAACCTATCGGAAAGGCGCAACATACCGATTGCGCTTAGCGTTTGCGATGAGCAGCGGCGATACCATCAATACTGCCGATATCATCATCAAACCCGCCCAGAGTGTGGTGAGGCACGGTTTGCCAAAGACACTGACCATGTACCAGAGCCGCACCACCGTGCTGAACTATACGGCGGTTGACCTGATGCCGTTCACGCCCGTGGGCGCGCGGATCGAAACCTTCGGATTCAAATCGGAGAAGAATGCCGCCAAGCCTGTGAACAATCCAGGCAACGCGTACTGGTATTACTTCGACGACGACGCCCAGGAACTGCATGTCTGGATCAGGGACGGAGCTTTGCTAAAACCCGGCAAAGCGACGTTGGTATTCAGCGTGACATACCAAGGCCAGGGCATTGAAAACCTGGGCGCCAAGGCCGTCCCTCCCTTCGGGCCTAAGCCGTTGGATATCAAGCTGCCGGTTACGGTTGTGAAGTAAGCGCAATCCGGATTTGTCGAAGGGAGCGTTTTTCATGAAAATCAAGGTTTTGGCGTTGATTCTGGCCCTGTTGATGGTGGCGGCGCCCACACTGCAAACCATGACTGGAGTGGGCTTCGCTTCCGCATACGCGGAGGGAGCGGATGCCGACACGGAGGAAACGCCTGCGCCCGATCCGTCCGTCACGCCCGAGGCAGTGGAGGAACAGGCGCCCGCCACCGCGCCCGAAGATCCACCGACGCCAACGCCGCAGCCCGATGCGCCGACGATCGACACCACGAAAAATGCTACCTTCAGTCCGGCTTTTGTGCGGGGATGGGTGGAAATCGCCCAAGACGCGGCGCTGCTCGTAAACCCCGGCGATACCGCGTACGCCACCGTATCCGGCGGCGCCGGGTACGCGTTGTTCCGGCAAAATCAGAGGGATGCCAATGATTGCTTGTGGGTGGCGTTTGCGGCAAATGATGGGGTGCAAACCGCCTACATCCCGGCCAAAGAACTGCGACCGATGTCTGTGGGGGAAGTGGATGCACACCTAGCTCTGTGCGCGCGGTCTTCGGGCGTCCTGCGATACGAAAATGATCCGGCGCTACCGCTCTTGACGTTGACGGTAGCCCCGTCGGCGGAGGGTATGTCAGCGGAAATGCGGTGGAATAACGCCGCCCCGATGGCGGTGACCACCAATCAGTCCTTTATGAAAGAAGTTGTACGCCTGGTCAACGTGGAGCGGTCGAAGCAGAAATTGCCGCCCCTTTCCGGCGATCTCGTGGAACTCAATGACGCCGCTTTGGTCCGAGCGAAAGAACTGGCAAGGATGCCGCTACTCTCCCATCTCCGTCCCAATGGCGATCCGTACTGGACCGTTCTTGATGAATACGGGTTCTGTACCAGCTATGCGTATCATGGGGAGAATTGTGCGCGGGGCTCGAATTTCGGAACACCCGCTGCGGTGGTGGCGGGTTGGATGGGTTCCCCGGGCCACCGCGCGGCTATCCTGAATCCAAACTTTCGGTTCATAGGCGTGGGTTATGCGTATGATGCTTCCACTCCCTCGAAAAACTTTTGGGTGCAGCTGTTTACCGAATTTAGTGTGAAGGCTACCGCTATCGAAATATCCCCCCCAAGCCTGCGGCTTACCGTGGGGAAAACCGCTACGCTTACCGCCCAGTTGACGCCGTCCCACAGCATCGATCCTGTGCAGTGGAGCAATACTCCCTACACGTCCCCTTTGGCGGCAACGGTGGATCAAGAAACGGGCGAGGTGCGGGCCCTGGCGATAGGCACAACCGTGCTGCGTGTCGATACGGTCGTTCCTGATTACTTGACCGCCTACTGCACTGTCGAGGTTGTTGAGCCTGTTCCGGCCACGGACATCCGGTTTATGCTGGACGGCCAGGCAATCTATCAGGGAACTACCGCCGGCATTCCCTACATGCTCACGCCGCGGGACAGCACCGACGACATCGCCTGGTCCTCCAGCGATACCAGCATCGCAACGGTGAACGCAACAACAGGTGAGGTGCGGGGGGTGAAGGCGGGTTCCGTCGTGATCACGGCTACGGCGGAGTCCGGTGTTTCAGCTACCTATGGTGTGATGGTGGTTCTACCGTACGATCCCGTGGATGTCGCGGTGATCAACCGCATCATCAAAGACAACGGGCTGAACTGGACGCCCGCCCCTGCGGACGGCAGTTCTGTTCCCGCCGGTTGGGCAGGCGTAACGTGGCATCCGCCGACGTATCCTTTCCTTCGCCCCAGGCGGATCAAGTCATTGGATGTCACCGGAAAAAACCTAACCGGGACGCTGGATCTGTCCGGTTTGGATGTGCTGGCCGGGCTATCGTGCGGCAAGAACAAATTGCGCGCTCTGGAAATATCCGATTGCACCGAACTGGCCTATTTGGACTGCAGCGATAACCAACTGGCGGAGCTGGATATATCGGGTTTCGATGGGCTTTACCCGGCGGATACCGAAGTCAATTTTATCTGCGCTAACAATCCATTGACGCACTTGCACCTGCGCGACGGGGCGCTGCATACGGCCGTCTCACCCGCAAACGGCGGCGTCGTGACCCTCGCCGAATGCGTGCTGGGCAACGCCGGGCATCAAATCAAACTGACCGCCACAGCCAACAAAAACTTCGCTTTTGATGAATGGACATCCGATGAGCTTGCGCTTGCGCCCAGCGGTGCGACCATTGCCTTCACGCTTCCGGCAAGCGAAACCGTCACCGCAACGGCGCACTTCCTTGCCACAGGCGCCAGGATCAGCCTTTTGGCTATACCGGGCGTCACGCCCCCGCTTCGCGGAAAAATACCGGCAGTCCTCGTTACCCCCACGGCCCAGTATACCGGCGCCATCGCCTGGCAGGAAGAAACCGGCCCGGATGATTGGGCGGATATGACCGACGGTGTATTTCAGGCAGGCGCTACCTATCGGGCGATCATCACCCTCGCGGCCAAAACCGGCTTTTCATTCGTGGGCCTTGCCGCCAATTCCTTCAACGTGGCAGGCGCGAGAAAGGTAACCCATGCCGCGAATAGGGGCATCGTGACCGCCGTATTCCCGGCAACCGCGCCCGAAGATATCACGATCACCGAGGCGGTGATTCCGGGCGTTACGGCTCCGGTCGCCGGAGAAATACCTGTGTCGAACATAGCGCATTCCCAGTACACAGGAAAGGTAACGTGGAGCCCGGCCTTCAGCGGCGTGTTCGCGGGAAAAACCGAATATACGGCGACCATTACGCTGAGGGAGCAGCCCGGCTTTACCCTAGCAGGTGTGGGCGCTGGCTTCTTTAGCGTGGAGGGCGCCGCAACCACCCTGCCCAATGAGCCGGGCAGCGGCGCGCTTTCGGCGGTGTTTCCGGCTACGGATTTTGCGCTGGCCACCGACGTGGCGGTCAGCCCATTGTACACGGTTCTCCGGCCCGGTGATACGGCGGAGTTTACAGCCGCGCTCTTGCCCGCAGGGGCGGAAGCGTTTGGCAAGATCGTGTGGAGTTTGAGCGATCCGGACGCGCTTGAATTTGTGGGCGGCAATACGGGCCAGCATGTAACGGTTCAAATGAAGGCCGCGCCTACCCAAGCGAAGCGCGTGCACATCACGGCGGTCTATTACGACCGGTACCGTGCCATCGCTACGGTGGAACTGATGCCTTTAGCGGCGGAACCCGGCTCGCAAACGGTCGTCCGGCTTATGGAGAGCAAGATCACCGTAAACAAAGCGAAGACCGCAGGCGTCCTCGTGCCGGTGGTCATCACCCAGGAGACCGATGGTACCGTAACGGGTACGGTGGGAATCCAAGCAGTCAAGCTGTTTACGCAGAATCGCCTCACCAAGGAATGGAGCGTCCCGCTGGCGGGCTTTGAGGCGGCGCCTAACGGCCGCGACATAGAGATTCGAGTGGATCTTGCTGCGGTTCCCGCCGCGAAGAGCACAAGCGGCGTCAAAGCGGCGGTGCTGCCCCTGGGAGAAGCCGATGTGCCCGTGAATTGGATCGAGTCCGAAGGAACCGTCAGCCTCACCGTGGTGGAAAAGTATCCGAAGATCACCGTCACCGCAGGCGCGCTGAATTGCTTTTACCCTGATTCCGCCGCGCAGATTACCGCGACGGCGGCTGATGGCAGCAGGGTGGATGTTACCGGGATAGCCTACGCAAACGCGGCTGCCGCAGCCATCGTAACCATCGACGGGTTAGCGCTTAAACCGCTGAAGGCAGGCAGCGCCGCGCTGACGGCAACCCTTGATTTGCATGGGTATGTGAGCCCCTACGCCAGGGGTGTGACCACGGCAAGGGTGACGGCAAGGGTGGTCAACACCGCGCCCAAGCTAAAGCTTTCCGCCGCCTCCGTGGCGCTTGTGGATACCTCAACCCCCGTAGACATCATGCTCCTGACCGCCGACGCGAAAGTTGCTTTCCAAACCGGTTATACGGTGGCTAATGTGGAACGCAGCGCCGTCGATGCCAAAGGGAAACCCGTTGCCTATCAGGGTGTGGATGTATATTACGAAGGCGACGGCGTGATCCGCATAACGCCCCAGGCAGGGTTCAAGGCGGGTATCGCCATGCTGAAAGTAACCCTTGCCGAATCGGGCGCCCCGCCGATATACCTGCCGCTTGGGGTGACCGTCGTTGCGCCTGACAAGCTGGCCGCGTCGGTGAAAACCAAGGCAGTTATCGTGAGCAAGGACTACGGGGTGGGGCCAGCCATCTCTCTCCCTATTACCGTGAACGCTGCAAACCACGTGTTGGACGACTGGTATGTGGTCAGTGTCAACAGCGGTCAGCCTTTTGAGGGCGCTTTGGCCGGGGCGATCGGCGTGAGGCCGGGCAAGAACCAAATGACGTTGTGGGTTGAAGACCAAGGCCTGCTGGCGAGTCTGGTTGCCAGCAATAACAATAGGGACGCGAAATTCGTGCTGAACATCGGTTCAGACAGCTTGCTGGATGCGAGGACCGGCAAGCCCAAAACCTTTGCGGTTACCCTGACCATCGCTGCGAAAGCGCCTGCTTTTACCGTCGCCCTCAAGGGCAAGATCGATGTAGCAAGCCCTGTTTCCGCGATCACGGCCACAGCGAAATTTGTCAACACCGCCTCCGCCCTCCAAACTGTGGCGTTATACAATCCGCCCAACGAAAGCGTAAGAAACGAGAGCGCCGATTTCAAAACGAACGTGACCGGGCCAAACATCTTCACGATCATGGCCCAAAGGAAGGACATTGTGCCCGGGGCAAAACAGTCGCTTAGCGCCGCCAGCACGCTTGTGAACGGTGAAACCCTGAACTCATGGGAAATCGCTGCCAAAGAGCAGCTGCTGGCAATCACCCCCGCGCAGACTGTGGGCAGAGCAACCCAGAGCACGAAGGAGATTACGCTGTACAGGGCGATGCCCTACGCCGGGCAGGCGATCGGGCTGAACCTGATCACCCCGGCAGGCGTACAATTGGGAGAGGCGCGGCTTCATGAAGCGAGCATCGCTGCCCTGAAGTTTGCCGAGGGCGGTTTTGAACTGGTGCGAAGCGGCCAAAATAACTGGTTCATCCGGTTTGCGGACGGGGCGCTGCCCACCTTTAGAGATGCAAGGGGGAATCCGGTTCCGTTGAGGGCAAGCTATACCATCAAGCTGGAGCTTTGGGCCGAAGGCACATACAAGTTGCAAGACGATGGAGAAGGCAACCTGGCGCCGGTGGCGCTGGAATCAGGCAAGGCAAAATCCAAGCCTACGATGGTGAACGTCAAGATCAACATCAAATAGGCAAAAACGGAGGCCAAAAGATGGTTAGGAATGCATCCCCCGGCGTCATCGGCATCTGCGAAAGGAACCCTCATTACTTTCAGTACAAAGGCAAAGAGATTCTTTTGATTACATCGGCCGAACATTACGGCGCGGTGATCAGCCGCAATTTCGACTATGTGCGGTATTTCGACAAGCTGGCCGCCTATGGGCTCAACTACACCAGAATCTATCCCGGCGCCTTCGTGGAGTGCGCCGGAAAATGGCTGCCCGAGGACAACATGGCGCCCGGCGAAGATTTGATCGTTCCTTGGGCGCGATCGGACACCCCCGGCTACCGCGGCGGCGGCAACAAGTTCGATTTGAGCCGCTGGGATCCCGAATACTTCGCCCGCCTTGGGGACTTTATTGTGCAAGCCGAACTGCGCGGCATCATTGTGGAGATCTGTTTCTTTAACTGCCAATACGAGGATTTTTGGGCCTATTCCCCCCTCCACAGGGACGCGAACATCCAATGCGTGGGCGACTGCGGCCCCAATGACTGCCAGACCCTGGCTAATGCGCCCCTGGTGCGGGAGCAGCTTAGGTACATCGAAAAGCTGATGGTGGAGACCAACCGGTACGACAACGTGATCTACGAGTTCATCGACGAACCCACGCTCTTTTTGACGCCGTCGCACAAAGCGTACCAATGGATCAGCGCGTTGATCGACAAGGCGGTGGAGGTGGAGGCGCGCCTGCCCAAGAAGCATATGCTGGCGCAGCAGTTGGAATTGGGCGTGGACTTCTGCGGCGATGACAGAATCGCCCTCATCGTTACGCAATACATCCAAATGAACGCGCGGCAGGTGGGCGGCGTGACGGCGCTGGATAACTGCTACGGCTATAACAAACCCATCGAGATCAACGAAACATTCTACGTCGATTCGTGGAAAAAGGACAACCTGGCGGATACCTCCCGCCTGGAGGCGTGGGAGTTTATGGTGGGCGGTGGCGCGGGGTTCAATCAGCTCAACGGGTACTTTATCGTATCCAATCCGGCGGGCGACAATGAAACCAATCACGCGCTCCTGCAGGGATTGCAAAATCTGCGTACCTTCCTTGAGGGCTTCGATTACGTACAAATGACCCGGGATAACAGTACCGTGCATTCGGTTTCCACAGGCGCTCAGGTCAACATGATCTCCGAAAAAGGGAAGCAGTACGCCATGTACATGCACCACAGCTTCCCATGCATCGGGCCATGGCGCGGCACACATTATGAACCCAACTATGGAACGTACGCGCCCCGGGTGACGGTGGGGCTTGACCCGGGCCATTATACGGTCGCCTTCATCGAACCACAGACCCTCCGGGCGCTGGGCGAGCAGGAGCTACACAGTTCGGGTGACAACGCGGAGTTCATATGCCCTCCATACGCCCTGGACATCGCCATCAGCATTAGGAGGCGCGTATCATGACGATGAAAATGGCCGTCCACATACAAAGCCTTCAAGCCGAGTTGGGTACGATCACCCAAGACGCCCAGCCCGTAGCATCCCCATTGCCCAATGTACAGATACAGAAAATACGTGTGGCATACATTCCAAAGGCCCAGGATGAAGTGCGGCGGTTCTGGGTGGGTTTTGACTTTATGCATCATCGCAGGGACCTATGGGAAGCTGCGAAGCAATCCTTTCATTGGATCCCCAACATCAAAAGCAAGCCCGGGCATATCTGCGGCCAGCACGCTTTCCGGTCGCCTGCGGTGATCGTTTCTGTGGGAGGGCACGCTGCCGCGCTCATTCCTGACTTGGATGAAATCAGCCATTGTACGGATTGGGACAGGTATCTGGACTTGCGGTTCAGCGAGCGGAATGATCAAGCCCCGCGGATAGAATACGGCATACAGAAAACGACGCCAAGCGGGCATGTCTATTACGCCGCGGCAGAGGGTTCCTATCATGTAGATCAAGAGGGGATGTTTTTCAGCTTTTATTTGCTAGACTTTAATGATTGCAGCGATGTGGAAATCCTGCGAACCGTCAACGATTTCATATGGGACCATTTTGCAAAACAATACGAAATTTCTATGCTCCCGCAGACCGTACCCTTTGGCAGATACGCCGATTACGGCAATCGGATGGCTTTGGAGCGCCTGTGGCAGCAAGGCCCCGGGGCAGATACCGGGGGCATCGTCTTGTCCACATACGAACAGGCCCCCGGCATCTACAGAGGACGCGAATACGCCGATGACATCTGGTTTCATACCTGGTTTAACAACATGCGGACCGCCATGGAATTGGCGGCATTCGGGCATGCAGGCAAAGCTCTTTCCATCGCCAAGTGCCTTGTCGCCGCCCCCCAGGACAGGGGATTGTTCCCCACCATTTATGCCCCCCATGACGGAGGATGGGTCGCGTCCAGCCAGCATGGGGGCGGGAGGGACGTATACAGCCTGCCGGACTGCGCTTGGTCTGCCATCTGGTTGCGGAAGTTCATCACAGAACACGGGAATGTAGATGGAGCGGAAACGTTCCTGGCGGATTTCGGGGAGAGTCTGCTACGTTATCAGAATGAATCGGGCGGGTTTCCTTGCTGGGTGACAGCCGGCACGTTTTTGCATGATGCCAGACTCAATGATACGGCTTCCTCCGCGTTGCCGCTCTGGTTCTTGGGGGAGGAATTGCTGACGGGCGCCGTTCCTGAAAACAAGCGAGCCGCCATCGAAAGAGCCGTTGCGCTAGGCGCGGATTTTCTTATCGCCCATATCATCGGCAAGCAAAAGTTCGAGGACTATGAGCTGTATTACTCTTGCTCACCCAAGCCGTTGGATTTTTACGATGACATTACCTGCATGTACGGCCAAAATACGCTGGCGATACAGTGGTGCGCCGAGTGCTTGCGGGTGGCGCATCTGGTGACAGGGAACGAAAGATATCTGGAGAATGGACTGTACTGCCTGTACCTCCTGTCCCTGTACCAGCAAGCCTGGGACAGCCCCTACCTGGATTTTTACACCTTTGGGGGTTTCGGCGTGATGAATACCGACGGTGAATGGAACGACGCAAGGCAGGCGCAGTTTGCCGAGACTTTGATGAATTACTATGATATAACCGGCGATTTCCGGTGGATTAAGCGCGCGGTTGCGGCGGCAAGGGCATCTCTCGCTTTGGTGGTGATGGACGAAAATAAAGGTATTTGCCCGCAAAACTATCAGGACATGGGGGATGGGCTGAACATTCGGGGCGCCAGCGCTGAAAACTTCGGCCACGGCGGCTTCAATCACAAATCCGGGATCAGCGGATTTCATTGGGGCACGGGCAGCGCGCTGGTAACAGCCGCCCGCATGCAAAGCAGATACGGCGATATCCTGGTGGATTCCGCAAGCGGGCAGGCGATAGGCATTGACGGCATTCTTGTAAAAGAGTTTGGGACCGGCGATGGCGCTTCAAATCCTAAGCGCATGAAACTTTCCATAGAAACCCTGGGGACGAATAGGGAGATGGAAATCCACATTGCGGGTTGCGTGTAGCCAAACGGCGCCTGCGGGCATGTGGTATAATAGGGGAAGCTTCATAAATAAACAAGCAGGGGGGATTCTACTTGAAGATCAATCTGAGGATCATTTCTCTTTTATTGTGTGCAATTATCCTGGTGGGCCTTGCCCCTAGCGCTATGGGCGAAGGCGGGGAACGCGTAAAAATTTCCTATTTGATGTGGGGTACGCCCGAGGAGTATACCGCCGTGGTTGCCACCATCGAGCGTTTCAACGCGCTCCAAGATCGTATCGAGGTGGAAGCTAGGATGGTTCCGTGGGAAACGTATATGGCCACGCTTAATGCCATGGCCATGGAAGGGGATTTGCCCGATACAGCCATGATGAAGGAAGACGCGGTGCTGCAATGGGCAAATCAAGGCATGCTGGCGGATATCTCGGGCATGTACGATGAGGACGAGAGCAAGCCCTTGGATTCGCTGGTTTTCCGTTTTGACGGCATGCCGGTGGCGTACTCGGCGGCCAACGAAGTGCTCCTCCTGTACTACAACAGGGGCATGTTTGACGCGGCGGGCGTTGCGTATCCGCCTTCTTCTGCAGAGGAAGCATGGAGCTGGGATGAATTTGTTGCCGCGGCAAAGAAACTGACCTTTGACAAAGAGGGTAATACGCCCAACGACGAAGGGTTTGATCCGGCCAGGATCGTGCAGTATGGCTGCCTGGTGGAGAACCTCACGTGGCAGCTGGAGGTATGGGCCCTTTCCAATGGCGGAGGTTTTTACTCCCCTGACGGCAGCCAGGTGACAATCGACAAGCCCCAGACCGTTGAGGCCATCCAAAGGGTGGCGGATCTGCACTTAAAAGACCATGTGGCGCCCTTGTCCATGGGGGATACCGACGACGGCGTCCAGCGTTCGTTGCTGATAGGCCTCTGCGCGATGACCACCAACGGAGCCTGGAACGTGGGAACTTGCTTGCCCACCGCCCGGGATGAGGGCATAGACTACGGCGTGGCCGTTTTGCCTTACATGAAAGAAAGGGTCACCATCTGCACCGGAGGCCCCAATGTGGTATTCAGCCAATCGAAGTATCCCGAGGAGGCCATGGAGTGGCTGAAGTGGTATGCCCGGGAGGAGAACAGCTGGGGGCTGATAGAGACGGGCATCTGGATGCCGATCCTCGATTCCTGGTACACCGATGAAACCCTGACTCGTCAATGGGTACAGAACCCCAACTTCCCGCCCTATGACGAATACAAGGCGGCCGTTGTGGATTACGCCCGGGATTACTCGCGCTCCACGTCCTGGTATTACGTGGACAATACCGTGGATTTTAACGACGCATTGGGCGCCGCCCTCGGTGATGTGTGGACCGGCGTAAAGACCGCGGAACAAGCGATCGCCGAAGAACTGGCTGCGCTGAAGGCGGCTTTTGAGGGGAAATAAAACGTCAACCCAGCGGATTATTTCAGCGCCTTTTTCAGGCTCTCCAGCACCTCGCTGAAGTTCAGCGGCTTGCCGATGTGGCCGTTCATTCCGGCAGCCATACATCGGTCGATATCCTCGCGGAATACGTTGGCCGTCATGGCGATGATGGGGATTTCACGGGCTTTCGGGCAATCTAGGCTCCGGATGCGTCGCGTCGCCTCCAACCCGTCCATTTCGGGCATCTGTACATCCATAAAGATCATGTCAAACCGATCCGGGTCTTCGCTGAACATGGCAAGGGCTTGCGCGCCGTTCTCGGCGCATCGAATCTCCAGCCCGGAAGGGCCTAACATGTCCAGAATAATCTCGCGGTTGATCTCCACATCCTCCGCCAGCAATACGCAATATCCTGCCCAGGAGGTTGCCTCCTGCAGGTCGGCTTGACGCTCGCTCTCATCCGCGCCGCCGATACACCGATGGATGGTATCCATGACGGCGGACGGAAAGATCGGCTTTTGCAGGAAATGATCCACGCCGGCTTTTCGCACGTCTTCCGCAATGATGCTCCACGAGGTTGAGGAGATCATGATGACCACATTATCCGCGCCCTGGGCTTTGATTTGTTTGGAAAGGGCTATGCCGTCCATGCCTGGCATCAGATAATCCACGAAATAGACGTGGTATGGGCCATTGCGGTGCATCATCTCCATCGCTTGGTCGGCATCCACGGCGGTATCGCAAGCGAGGGATTGTTCATCCGCGATGCTTTTGAAGTACTCCAGCATGTCCGGATCGTCGTCCACCACCAGGACGCGGAGATTTTCCAAGCTATCGCTTGAGACGGGCGCTTTGCCGCTCTTATTCTCTATGCGTTTCATTTGGACTGTAAAGATGATTTTGGTTCCTTGGCCAACCTCCGACTCGATGCCTATCTCTCCGCCCATGAGTTCCACGATGTGCTTTGAAATAGCCAAGCCCAGCCCTGTGCCGCCGAATTTGCGGGTCGTGGTGCTCTCGGCTTGAATAAAGGGATTAAATAGCCGCTTTTGTTGCTCGGGGCTGATGCCGATACCCGTATCGATCACCTCTACCTGTATGACGCAGGTGTCGCCCTCCATGCTTCTCAAGGATGTCCTAACCGATACGTTTCCGCCTTCCGATGTGAATTTCACGGCGTTTGAGAGCAGGTTGACGATCACCTGGGCAAGCCGCTGGTCGTCCCCCATCAGCGTTTTGGGGATTAACGGATCGCAGACAACGGAAAAGCGCTGCTGTTTTTCATCGATGCGGAAGCTAACCACATTGACCACTTGCTGCAGCATCTTTTCAAAGCTGAATTCCCCGGCGGACAATTCAAACTTGTTTGCTTCGATTTTGGACATGTCCAGCACATCGTTGATGACGCCCAGCAGATGGGTGGATGCGTTTTCGATCTTTCCGAAGGCGTAGTCCTTTTTCTCGATCCCCGGGGCCGATTTGCCGATGGAGGTCATGCCGATGATGGCGTTCATAGGCGTTCTCATCTCGTGGCTCATATTCGAAAGGAAGTTGCTCTTTGCCTGATTTGCCTCCCGGGCTTCTTCCACCGCGCTTTCCAGTTCCTTCTGGAGGTCGATCATGTTCATGATGTACTCATTGAGCAAAAGCGCGCTGGCGATTAGCATACTGCCGGATCGCAAGATGGTTTCCTCGTTTTCCGAAAAAACCCTCTCCCTGCGGCAATCGTCAAAGCCGATGAATCCCCAGAAGTGATCCCGCATAAAGATCGGCACAACCAGGAGGGACAGGATGTCCTGCGCGGTTAACCGGTCTTGAGCGACGGGGGGCATGTGACGAACGATGCCGTTGACGCAATTTCCGCCGGAAAGCGTCTCGTACCATCCGGGGATCATATCGTCAAATCGTATACTCTCGGGTTCGTGGCCGCGCCGCAGGCTGGCGGCATCCGCCCATTCGAACATCCGGGTGCAACAAAGCCCCTGGCCTATCTGGTGGTTTTTCCATATGTTGATGCGGTCTACGGACACAGATTCCGCCATCACGCCCATGCATCGCCGCAGGTTCTCTTCAAAAGCGCCGGTTTCGGCCTGCAATAGAATGGTGGCCACATTGTTCACCATGCGCAGCAAGGCATCTTTATAGTCAATCTCTTCCATCATTTTGTTGAATTCACTCAGGTCCCGGGTATAGCCGGTGACGGTATAACCGTCCCCATATTTGACGCGCACGAGGGTAACTTCCGCAGGAATCGGCGTGCCGTCCAGCCTGCGATGGGCCCATTGGAAAACCACCTTGCCGGTCTTAAATGCCTGGGTCATGTAAGCAAGCGCGGTCTCCTTTGAGGCCCGCCCGTCCGGCTGGTAGGCAGGGGACAGATCAAAAAACCTATCCAGGTATTCATTCTTGTCGCGGAGGCCGAACAGCGCGATGGCTTCTTGGTTGCAATCGACCAATTGGTAATCCTTATTCCACAGCGTGGCGCAAAGCGGCGTCGTGTCCAGCATGAGTTTAGCCCGCTCGTCGGCCTCGCGCATCTTGGATGCCGTTTCATTGCGATCCACCGCGTTGGCGAGCATGAGGCTTCCGGAGTGCAGTATATCAGCCTCGTCTTCCGTGAAGTTACGCGCTTGATGGCAGTCGTCAAAGCTTACGAATCCCCAGAACTGGTCTTGCAGATGCACCGGTATGGCAAGGATGGATTGTATGCCGTAAGGCGCGAGCCGTCTCTCTTCCATCGGCGACAGGTTGCTCACAGGCCCATTCACACGCCCGCCCGCCCGAAAATTCACCTCCCAATCGGGGAAGGTTTCCGCATACGAGAATGATTCTTGGAGCTCCACGGAATTCTCCGCTATCTTCCCTGAGGCGACCCACCGAAAGCGCAGCGTGTAATAGACCTTACCGCCTGTGCGTACGTTTTGGAAGATGTTAATCCGGTCTACGTTCATGCATTGCGCCATAAGCGCCATGCCTTCCCGGAGGGAGGCTTCAAACCTTTCTTCATCGGATGAGAGCAGCACGCCTGCCGCGCTGTTCACCGCATGCAGCAGCCTTTTTTGGTGTTGCAGTGCGTTTGCTGAACGCTGAATTCCCCGGGCCAGATCGCCCAGTTCGTCTTTGCGGGCAAGCCCGTAAATGACACTTCCGCTTTCCGTGGCCTGGCCCAGGCTGTCGGCCAGCCTGCCCAGGGGCGCGAACACCATGCGGCGCAAAATGATGCGGTTGGACATCACGTACAGTACGAAAGCGGTAAGGATGGCAATTAGCAACACCGCAAATTCCCACGCATCCATCATGGAGTTTGCGCGGTAAAAGCTAACCACCGACCAATCCGTGCCCATGATGGGCGTAAGGGCCATGTATTCGAAAGATCCGCCGGAAAGCCTGACGACTTCCGACTCTGCGCGGGCGCCGGTATGCTCGTCCATCTTTCCTAGATAGGCGTCGATCCCTGCGGCAAAGGTAACTTCGGATCGAATCTCCCGAATGTTACGCCCTTGATCGTCTCCATCGCTGGTCACCTGAATGATGCCATCGTTATCGATCACCCAGCCTCGCACATTCGCGGAGTTTTGATGGCCGAGCAGTTCACTGCGCGCCTCTTCCAGCGGAAGCCCACAACGGAATGCGCCCAATACACTGCCGTTGCTTGTGATCTTTCGGTTGATCCATAGACGCGTTACGCCCGTATCTTGATCGTCATCGACGGTTATATTGTGAGGGTCTTCCGAAGCGATGAGATTGGTATACCATTGATTGGTGTCGCTGTTAGGGTCAAGAAGATCGGGGAGGTTAAATGCGGGGAAGTTCGTATCTTCTTTGAAAGTATACGCATTGAGCGAATCGTTGATAACGATGTACAGGGTGATGTCCTTGAGCATACCCGCGTAATCCGACATCTTACGATAGGCGGCATACTTGGTTCTGTAATTGTCTTCGTTCTCAAGCCAGGAACTGAATTCATTCCCGTCTGTGATTTGCTGCATGAGCGAGAGTTCCTTGTCCACATAGAGGGCGAATCTTTTGACCGCTTCTTCCGAATAGAAACGCGCGTAATTCCTGGACGAGTCGTCGATGACGCGGGTGAGGATCATGATGAGGGAGGAGATCATTACAATCAGAACAAAAGCAAGGATCACCACGTTGGCATTGCGATAACGGACGGCAATCCCACGCCACTTTTTCTGTACACCAAGCGCGTTCTTTTTTGCCATTTTCCGCCCCTCCTGCCGTTAAAGCGCACAATCTCCCACTATACTATTATTCTATCACATGAAGTCAAATGGGGCATCTCCAAAATCTCAGAACGCTGCTTAACATAAAATGAGGTTATCTTTTGATAACCTCATGAGCCCTATCGGTGGCAGTGGTTCTTCAAACGTGCGTCTGTGCTGGCGCACCGTATGCGATAGTGGTCTTTAGGCCATGCCGCTTTAGAATTTCCTGCCCGCGTTTGTTAAAAAACGCGACGCGCTCCTCTGTAGTCATATCTTTTGTCATCTCATAAAGCTTGATACGTGTGGCATCGAGTTGTTTCTCAAGCGCATCATTTTTCATGGAGTTCATCTTCCAAAACCTCCTTTGCGGTGCAAATAACGACGGTTCCGTAACCCTTTTCACTGTTAATCCGTCCGGTGAGCAGCTTTGTTTTTGCTCGGTTTATATGTTTGAAGTTATAAGAAAGCACGTAATCTAGTCTGTTTATTGACGTTATTGCGATGTGCGCTCCGTCCAAACGAAAGCGAGGCGGGATGATTCTTTCTGAAATGTAAAGATCGGCAAGCTGGTCTGATTCGTCTGTGATTGGAAGTACGATTATGTTATATTTATCAAGCAGCGCCAGCATGCTGCTTCGCTTTGGCTCCGGCGCGTCGTCTAACTCCTCGAGAGCATAGATGGAGGTATACGCTTCGTGGTCCCCGGCTCGGATTCTTTCAAACAAACAAACAGTGTCGGTGTGACCATCATGATCGGCATCAAAATAGTAGTTGAACATGGTTGTTTCAAGATAGAGCTTCAAGCCATCATCCCCCCGCAATCATAGTATACGCATTTGAGTGCAAAAATCAAGAAAAAGGAGCAGCATAGGGGTTTACGACTCTTGATGGTGTTCCCCTCCCCAAACGCCTCCCTCCAGCGCGCTGCGGGCGGCCAGGATGTACTTGGCCGTGTCCAGCGGGTGGACGCTGCGCCGGGGGCATGTTGCGCCCAGCGCTAGGTCGCAGGCCTCATACCCTGCCAACCGGATGGAAAGCGCGCCGCGCCCGCCCGTGATCGCGGCCAGCCGTACGCTGAAGTCTACGGAGGTTGCCAGCGGCGCTTTTGCCGTCATGTGCACGCTTTCCCCGCGCAGCTGCGAGGAGATGGTCTCTCCGCGCATCCCGGCGATTTCGCTCAGCAACCGGCCCGCACACCCCTCCGGCGCGGTGATGCCCATGTCCAGGATGGGCTCCAGCAGCACCGAGCCGCCGCGCTTTAAGCCATCCATAAAAGCCACCGGCGTCGCCAGGATGAAATCCAGCGGGTGGGTATGGATGAGGTGATGCTCTCCGCCGATGAGCGTGATCAGCACATCGTCCACCTGCCAGCCCAGCATCCCTTGACGGATCGCCAGGGGAATCGCTTGCTCCACCTGATGCTGGTAGCGCGGCATGATTTCCCTTGCGGGTACGATCGATTCGAACCGCACCCCGCTGCCCCGGGGCAGCGGATCGATCTGGAACTTGACCACCGCCCAGCAGGGCTTTGGCATCGTATAAGCGTAGAAGCCAACGGCGGAGCGGGCGATGGTCTCCCGGTAGATTACGTTGGGTGGGCCAAAGGTCGCGTCCAACCCAAAGCGTGTGGCCAGCAACTCCGCGATAACCTCCAGCTGTACCGCGCCCATCACGCGGATGTGCAGATCGCCGCCCAGAGTTTCGACGCCTAGCAGGGGGTCTTCCACCGAAAGGGCTTCCAATGCTAGGCGCAAGTCTTTTTTAGCTGCCGGGACACCGGGTATTGCCTTCACCATCAGCAAGGGCGCAACCATCTCCCCGGCGGCGACGCGGCGGGGCAGAAGGGATGGGTTGCCGAGCACCTGGCCCACGCGCAGGTCGCCCAGTCCGTACACCGCGCCGATCTCCCCGGCGCGCAGCACGCCCAAATCCCGCCCGCGCCCTTCCAGCGGCAGCGCACGGATTTGGGATACCTTGCCCTGGCCGCCGGGCACCGCCACAGGATCCCGGTTGGAAAGCATGCCGGAGAACAGGCGCACATGGGCGGCACGCCCCAAGGTCTTGTCGTTGTCTACGGCAAAGACGATGCCTGAGAGAGGCGCGTCCGTGTTCCCGGAAGGAGGGGGGAGATACGTGATGACCCCATCGAGCAGCGGCACGACCCCCTCGTCCTTAAGGGCGGAACCATGCCATGCCGGGTGGGCTTTTCCTGCCAGGGCGAGGGAGCGGATCGCCGATAGCAATCTTGTGCGCGGGTACAGATTACCCTCTAAATAGGCATTCAGGGCCGCTTCATCCTCTTCCGCAAGCAGTAAATGGAGCTGCTCGTCGTCGTCCATATCCACGATCCTGCCGGACAGTGTCTCCCGTGCGCGGCCAATGACGCCCCGGATGTCGGCGCCTTCCCGATCCGCCTTGTTGATGAAAACCAGTACGGGCAGCCCAACCCGCGCAAAGGCCTGAAACAGCACTTCGGCCTGGGGCTGCACTCCATCAACGGCGCTGAGCAGCAGCACCGCGCCGTCCAGGGCCCACAGGCTGCGCTCCACCTCGGCGGAGAAGTCCGCATGCCCCGGCGTATCGATGACATGGATCGCAACGCCCTTCCACTCAAAAGCGGCGCAGGTAGACCGAATGGAGATGCCGCGCCTGCGCTCAATATCCATCCTGTCCGTATGGGCTGTGCCGGCGTCTACAGCGCCTGCCTCGCGGATCGCGCCGCTGTGCTGGAGCAGCCGCTCGGTGAGCGTCGTTTTCCCCGCATCGACATGGGCAAAGATACCGATGTTGCGGATGCTTTCTTGTCTGTCCATGATTACCATCCAATGGTGTTTATTAGGCATTATACCATACAGCAAGAGGTGAAAGATAATTTCTTAAGTTTGCACAAATAAAAAAGGTTTTTAACGCTTATTAGCTGAAATACATACGATAAAAAACTATAAAAACAAAAAAATGGCAAATTGTGTGTTGGAGAAGGTGTAATAATGGAGAAATCCCGCGAGACGGATGACCTGATTAGACACATGACAGAATCCAATCCGCAAATGAACATCCTTTTTGACGAAAACTATTCGGTGGTGGACTGCAATCCCGCAGCTCTCCGCTTTATGGGATTTGGGACAAAAGAAGAGTTACTTGCCGTAGTCGCAAAGCGAAATCAACGCATCATGCCGGATTTCCGATCGGATGTATGGACTTCCACCGTGTTGCTGGAAAGGCTGATGACCGCCGCCAAAGAGGGCTTATATAAGTTCAACCTGGAACTGATCGTCGGCGGCGCGATGCGGAATTTGGATGTAGAATTCAAAAAAATCCCATACAATCTTAGCTTTGTGATCATGGGGTATATCTATGATATGACCGAAATGCGCCAGAGGGAAATGGAGCTCATCCGCGCGCGCACTTTAAACGAGCTGCAGCTCATGAAATTGAACCTGGCGGTCAAAGCCACAAAGATCGGCCTTTGGGATATGGAAGTGGTGCAGCATGATCCGGTCAACCCGGCGAATCCGTTCGTTTACTCCAATGAATTCAGGTATATGCTGGGTTTTTTTAATGCCATTGATTTCCCAAACACATTCAGCAGTTTGATGGACCATCTTTATCCTGAGGACCAGGGAAAAATATTGGAGGCTTTTCAAAAGCACTTGTTTGATAAAACCGGGGATACGCCTTTCGATATCGAATGCCGGTTGCTCCGCAAAAACGGCGAATACATCTATTGCCACATTTCCGGAGAAACCATCCGCGACGGTGACGGCAATGCCGTGCGGGTGGCGGGCGCCCTTGTGGACATAACCAAAACGAAGAATATTATTCTCGATTCGGAAAGGCAGCGCATCGAAGCCGAAGCGGCGAGCAAAGCAAAAAGCTCTTTTCTCAGCACGATGAGCCATGAGATCCGCACGCCCATGAACGCCATCATCGGGATGACGGCAATCGGCAAAAAGGCGCAAGACCTTAAAAAAGCGCTAAACGCTTTCGATAAGATTGACGGCGCCTCCAAGCACCTTTTAGGGGTTATCAACGATATCCTGGACATGTCAAAGATCGAGGCGGACAAATTCGATCTATCGCCGGTGAGTTTTGATTTTGAGAAAATGCTGCAGAAAGTGGCGGATGTGGTCAATTTCCGGGTGGATGAGCGCCAGCAAAAATTCTATGTCAACATCGGCAAAGAAATACCGCGATTTTTGATTGGCGACGACCAACGGCTTTCGCAAGTGATCACCAACCTTTTGTCCAACGCCGTAAAATTCACGCCCGAAGAAGGAACCGTACGCCTGGATTCGCAGCTCCTGTCCGAAGAGGATGGCATTTGCCGCTTGCAAATTACCGTGGAGGACACCGGAATCGGAATCACCGAGGAGCAGAAAGGCCGCTTGTTTAAAAGGTTTGAACAGGCCGACGCCGGTACCTCGCGCAAATTTGGCGGCACAGGGCTGGGCCTAGCCATTTCAAAACGCATCGTGGAACTGATGGGCGGGGAAATATGGGTTGAGTCCGAAGCGGGTAAAGGATCCAAATTTACCTTTACCGTTTCGTTGAAACGCGGCTCCGATGAAAAGCTGCTGCTGCTCCCCAAGGGCGTCACCTGGAAGAACATCCGCCTTTTCGTGGTAGACGACGATCCGTCTGTCCGCGACTTTTTCACGGCGCTTACAGAAGCATGGGGGGTATCGTGTACGGTTGCCGCCAGTGGAGAAGAAGCCGTCAAGAAGTTGGAGCAGGGCGATACGTTTGACATCCACTTTATTGACTGGGATCTGCCGGGCATGAACGGAGGCGAACTCACCCGTCGAATACAGGCCGAAGAAGCGGGCAAGCCGCTGGTCATCATCTTTTCGGCCATTGACCGGCACATCATTGAAGATGAAGCGCGGGCGGAAGGCGTGGAAAACTTCCTTCCCAAACCCTTGTTTCCTTCGATGATTGTGGACATGATCAATGGGTGTATAGGGATAGACAATGCAATGGAGCCCCACGAGAAGATAGATGCCAAAGATGATTTTTCAAAGAGTACCATATTGCTTGCCGAGGATGTGGAGGTAAACCGGGAAATCGTTTTGGCTTTGCTTGAACCTACCGGGATACACATTGACTGGGCGGAAAACGGCGCGCAGGCGATCCGGCTGTTTGAAGCGGCGCCGGATATGTACGATATCATCCTGATGGACATCCAGATGCCTGAAATGGACGGATACGAGGCCACCCGCGCTATCCGTTCTTTGGACATACCAAGGGCGAAAACCGTGCCGATCATTGCCATGACAGCCAATGTATTCCGTGACGACATCGAACAATGCCTTGCCGTAGGCATGAACGATCATATTGGCAAGCCGTTGGATTTTGACGAGGTGCTGGAGAAGTTAAGAGCATATTTGAGTCATTAAGCAACAATGCAAAAGGGGAGTAATGAGGTATGAAAGCATTTAGCCGTGAAAGAGTCGTGCCATTGGCTACAAAAGTGACGGTGATCGTCTTGCTCATCATTTTGGTCAATACCATCACAATGGGCGTTTTTAGTTTTGTGATCCATCGCGACGATTCTATACAGGCTAGCTCCGATAAGGCAATGATGATCGCAAAATCCGCCGCCATGTCCATCGCGCCGGATGAGTTTCGCTATGCACTGGATACAGGCTTGAAAAACGAACATTATCTGCATTTGGAGCAGCAGTTCAAAAAAATCCGGGAAGAGGAAAACCTTGCCTATTTTTATGCCGGCACATTTGATCCCCAAGGGCAAATCGACCCCGAGGGAAAAATCGATTCTTCTACCAACGAGGTCATGATCGTCGCCATGAAAATCTATATAGAAGGAACGGTTTTTGACTTAAACAGCGATGTGCGTAAAACCATGTTCCGGCAGGCGGCTTTCGATGCCTTTGCCAGCGGCGAGACCCGCGTAACCGAGCCGTACAATTTCAATGTGGACGGCAGCAAGGGCCTTGCGGCCTACGCGCCCATCTTTGACGAACGCGGGCAAGTCACCGGGCTCATCGGCGTGCTGATGCCCATTGATCACGTATTGGCCAGAAGCAATGGGTTTGCGATGTTGATGCTGGGGATTTCGCTTGCCCTGTTTGTGGTGATCATGTGGATTCCCATTTTCTATCTTAGAAGATCCGTGGCAAAACCTTTGGCCGCGCTGCAAATAGCGTCCAACAAAATCACAAACGGCGAAATGGATATCCATATGCCGGCAAGAAGATCCAACGATGAGGTCGGCTTGCTGTCAAAAAACTTCCATACGATGCAAGAGATTGTGATCGGCATGCAAAGCGATATCAAAAATGTGGTGGAGAACGCGCTGAACGGCAATTTAAGTTACCGTGCGGAATCCGACAAATATCCGGGGGAGTGGCATGACGTTATCTCAAAGTTTAACGATCTGATGGATACGATCGCCCTTCCCATTGACGATGTTGCCGCTACCCTTCAGGAAATCGCCAACGGAAACTTCAACGCCCGCATAGAAAGTGAGTATAAAGGCGACTTTGACCGGATGAAAAGGTCGGTCAATACCACGGCGATTGATTTGGATACCTATTTGACGGAAAAACAAAAAGCGGAGAGCGACGCGCATAAAGCCGAACTGGCCAAAGGCCAGGCTGAAGCCGTGGCGGAAGCCATGCTGAGCAGCGCCAGATACGCCAATAAGATTCAGCGAAACCTTCTGCCGCAAGACAAAGCGCTTGAGCAGGCTTTTGCGGATTATTCGGTGATATGGCAGCCCCGCGACGTGGTGGGCGGGGACTTCTATTGGCTCAAGAATTTTGAGGAGGGCACGGTCCTCTGCGTATGCGACTGCACCGGGCACGGAACACCGGGAGCGCTGCTTACGATGCTTGTGGCCAGTACCCTGGAGACCTTGATTTCAGAAGAGCGCCACACCGACACAGCGCAGATACTGTTTATGCTGGACCAGCGGCTTGCCACCGTGTTAAACGCCAAAAATGACGATATGGTCAGCATGGAAATCAATGACGGTTGCGACTTGGTTCTCATGTTTATCGCTAAGGACGGCGGCATATCCATGTCGGCGGGAAATATCAATGTATTTGTTTGTGACGGAAAAGAGGTGACCCGATACAAAGGGCAGTCGCTCTTTGTGGGCGAGGGCAGGCTCAACAGTAAAGATGAAGTGGAAATCGTGAAAATTCCGCCCAACCCCGACAGCAAGATGTATATTGCATCGGACGGGTTGTCCGACCAAATCGGCGGCGAACAAAAAAAGCAATTCGGGTTCAAGACGTTGGAGCGCATTATCCTGGAAAGCCATCACGAGAAACAAGACGTTATCTCCAACAAAATATGGGCTGCCTTTGAGGAATACCGAGGCGAAGAACCAAGGCGGGACGATTTTGAATTGATCACATTCAAACGATAGAGGTCACCAAATTGAAGGAGGAACCGGGACGATGCTTGATCTGAGAGAATATGCCGGAGTCGTAGAAAAACTCAATATCAAGGTGATATACAGCGGGCCCATGTGGGAAGACGGGATCAAGGGCCTTGCAGAAATGGTGAAGACCCATTTGTCGCATGACCAATTGCCGGGAAGCGCGTCCAAAGCTGTTTTTTCCGTGTTTGTAGAGCAAGTTACGAACATGCTGATGCATTCGGCGGAAAAGGAGCAGTATTCCCAACCGCCGGACAATGAACTGGTGGATGTATCCATCGGCACGGTGATTATGGGAAATAAAACCGACAAGAGAGCCACGTTTTTCGTGCAGACAAAAAACGCTGTAAAAGAAGAGGGCATAGCATTTTTGCGGGAGAGAATAGATCATTTGAACTCTCTGAACAAACAGGAACTTCGGCAGTTCCACAGGGAAATGATACGCAATGACAACATCAATGCCGAGAGCCGGGGAGCGGGATTGGGATTGATCGAGATTGCAAGGCGAGCGACGGCGCCCATCGGATACTCCTTTGAGCCGATGTCCGAAGGCATGTCTTTTTTCACGATGTATGTGGAAATCACACAGGAGGGGGTATAACCATGTCATTCAAATTAGAAAGAGCAAAAACCAAAACGACGCCGTATATCCTCATTGACGAAGCCAAGGGATACATGCGCTTTGAGGGCGAGAGCTATCTTGAGGATATTATTGGTTTTTTCAAAGAAATCAACGAATGGCTTCAGCAATACCTGGCCTCCGGTTTCATGGATTTTACGTTTGATTGCGCGTTGGAATATTTCAATAGTTCCACCAACAAGCAAATATACAATATGCTTAGGTTGATGGACGCAAGCGCACCCGGCAAAAAGGTGGCGGTGAATTGGATCGTCGCCGACAAGGACGACGATATGCTCATCGAGTGCGGCGAGGATTATCAAGAAGACATGAAAAACCTGAAATTTACCATCCAAATTAAAGAGTGAGTTATATCACCTTGCCCGGATTCAGGATGCCGACCGGATCGAACGCCGCCTTGATGCCGCGCATCAGCGCAATCTGCGTCTCGCCCAAGGACTGCAACAAGAAATCCCTTTTCGCGTGGCCGATGCCATGTTCTCCGGAAACTTCCCCATTCGCTTTTCGCGCCTCTTGATAGAGGGCTTCCATCACCAGTGTTCTTCTGCGCTCCCATTCCTCGCCGGGCAGCGCGTCTTGGCATACGTAGATATGCAAATTGCCGTCACCCGCATGGCCGAATGAGCAGGTGCGCACGCCCGCATCCCTCCCAATTTGGATGCTGCGCCGTACAAATCGCGCAATCTTGTCCCGTGGTACGACGACGTCGCATTCGTCCATGCTGGGCGTACTGCTCTTAATGGCTTCGAGAAACGTGCCCCGTGCGCTCCAGATGCTGCCCTTTCGCTCGTCGGTATCGGCGAGCAGCACATCGGTTGCGCCGAGTTCCGGCAAAAGCGCAACCAGCGCGTCCATGGGCGGTTGCAGCGCCTCGGCGCTCGCGCCGTCCAGCCTGACCAGCAGATAAGCGTCCGCCGAGGTATCGGGGAACCGTTTGCCGAGATACTCCTCGGCGCAGGCGATGACTTCACGTTCCATGAACTCCACCGCAGTCGGTTCGCAGCCGCAGTTGAGCACGACCGGTACCGCTTCGATGCACCGGTCCAGGTCGGCAAAGGGGATGAGCAGGCTCACGTTCGCTTTGGGTTCGGGGATCAGCTTTACGGTGAGTTGGGTCACCACCGCGAGCGTGCCTTCGCTTCCGACCAGCAGATTCAGCAAACTGTACCCACTGCTGGCCTTGACATTCTTGCCGCCTAAGCGCAACACCTCGCCGCTGGCCAGCACGGCTTCCATGCCCAGGATGTAATCACGGGTGACGCCGTACCGTACCGCCCGCATGCCGCCCGCATTGGTGGAACTGTTTCCGCCCAGGGTCGCGGTCTTTTCGCCGGGATCCGGCGGGTAGAATAATCCGGTTCCCTCAAGGGCTTTGGCGAAATCCGTCAGCAATATGCCCGCCTCCACGGTGGCTATCATGTTGCGTGTGTCCATCTCCAACACCCGCTTCATTCTCTCCAGGGAGAGCACGGCTCCGCCCGCGATCGGCACGCAGCCGCCGCACAGCCCGGTACCGGCGCCCCGCGGCGTGACGGCGATGTTTTGCCGGTTGCAATAAGCGAGCAACCCGCTGACCTCGCCGGTTGAAAGGGGCTGCAACACGGCTTCCGGTGGGAAGAGGCCGTATTCGGCCATTTCGTCACGGGCATAATCGTCGCTGATGGCGCCGCCGTAGAATACGCGGCGGGGCATCAGCGCCTCAAAGAACGCGATATCCGCCCCATCGATACGCTTAAATGGTTTCATAGCGCGCCTCCTTCAGAAGCTCAGGAACGATCTGGTACAGGTCGCCAACGACGGCAATGTGCGCGACGTTGAAGATCGGGGCATCCGGATCGGTGTTGATGGCAATGATGCGTTCGCTTTGTTGCATGCACGCAGTAAACTGGATGGCTCCGCTGATGCCGCAAGCGATCAACAGCCGGGGCCGCACCGTGCGGCCGGAAAGCCCAATCTGGCGAGCGGCAGGCGCCCATCCTTTTTCCGCCAGCGGGCGTGTCACCGCCCAATCGCCGCGCAACAGGTTTGCCAGCTCGCGGATCAGGCTAAGGTCGGCTTCCTTTCGCAACCCGCGCCCTCCGACCACCAATACCTCCGCGTCCGAGATGCTGGCCGCCGGAGGGACCGGCGTGGCGCGTACGTGCAGTATCGGCGATTCGGCTACGCCCTTGGGGATGGCGCGGGAAAGTATAGTCAAACCACTTGAAAAGAGTTCTGTACAGCCTGTTGAAAAGAATCGAAATCAGGAAGTATTTTGCGCAAATTTCTCTTGAGCCAAGCCCATTTTCTCTCAATGGGGTTTAGATTAGG
>Ga0123353_10000884_pt1 | contig 36562 bp, 31 predicted proteins | sample TergutLab28metaG_3_FD_92763 | JGI IMG/M metagenome (GOLD analysis project Ga0123353, IMG submission 92763) | Labiotermes labralis P3 segment gut microbial communities from Petit-Saut dam, French Guiana - Lab288 P3 | ecosystem: Host-associated > Arthropoda: Insects > Digestive system > Gut ... | reverse complement strand
GGTGCTATTTGTGTTTTGAGCGGTGCAGTCTGCTTTTCACACTTTTGCAGCGCTCCGGTGCGTAATGTATACCGGTATTTATGTTCTTGAGGGACGTAACAATGGTAAAAACATAGACGGGGGAGGACGATCGTGAAAAAAATATTGTTTTTATTAAGCGTACTTATTTTATTAACGTTTGTAGTGGCAAATTGCGGAGATAATAAATCTATGGTGGGAAGCAAAAACAATGATAATGGTAAAGTGCCGGACCCAGGCGGCGAATTTTCATACGACATGTTTTTTGTGTTTTTAACTGAAGAGGCGTCACTTCTTGATAAAGTATGGGCGCCTTCCGATTTTCCAGAGTTTGCGTTTCTAAAAATTGAAAACATAAGACTAGATCATCCCTACCTCGCCTTGACTATCTATTTGACTGAACCTAGTAGGGACAATGTCCTTAGGGCAATTTATTATTTGAGGACAATACCCGAAGTTTTTAGTGCTAATGTTGCTCGTTTAGAAGGACCTGGTGGTGGCGGTGGATAGTGGTTTACCTAGTGGTTTTTTGACAATATGAAAACAGAAGGAGGAGAAAAAATGAGAACAACGCATTTTAAAAAGAAAATTACAATGCCTTTAGCGTTAATGCCAACGCTTGTAATGTCACTTGTATTTTTGCCTATGTTCAATGGGCCGGTTGTTGCTTCGGCAAGCGGTACGGAACAACGGTCTTCAGTTGGCAGTGCAGAACAAATATCTTTGAAGGATACCACGAGATACAGTACTGCTACTTTAGATGATAATTTTCAAGATGACGTTATTTTGGTTGTGCTCACAAGAAACGCAAGCAGGAATTTTACAACTCTAACCACAAGAGATTTTCCAGAAGTTAGACTTACAGATGTAACTTGCATTACGCCAGGATTAGAGCAGGCACAGGCGCAAGTAAAGGCAAGTTTATCGACAAGAGAGCGCATTGACGCAATCAGCAGTAGAAAACCCAAGAGAAACGGCGGCGGATGCAGGTGACGGCGATTTTTAACAATATTTCCCTTACACAAAACTAAGTTTTTTTGTGTGTTTTTTTTAGCTGGAAACGGAGTTGTGTTTTTACGCAACTCCGTCCCCGAATACGAATACAAAGTTGGTATTTTTGCTCATTTTTTCAAAGTTTTTTATAATATTAATGTTAATAAACACTTTTGGTTACTCAACAATCTCAGAGGAACAGCATCTTTCTCCAATAAGCGGGACAGTATGCAACAGCGCTGCCGTACGGGTAATGAGCTTCAACATCCGCTATGGCAGCGCATTGGATGGCAAAAACAGCTGGAGATACAGGCGCGGTCAGGTTTCATCTATTTTAAGAGAACAGGACGCCGATATTATAGGTCTGCAGGAAGCGCTGCGGTTTCAGCTCAGTGAAATAAATTCCTCTATGGATGATTACACTGAGATAGGCTTTGGCCGCGACGATGGAGACACTCTTGGAGAATATTCGCCGATTCTCTATAAAAAGAGCCGCTTCACCGCTCTTAAATCAGGAACGCTTTGGTTTTCGGATACGCCTCTTACTCCCGGATCAAAACATTGGGGCAACAAGTATCCGCGCATTTTCACTTTTGCCAAATTAACAGATAAGATAACAGGCAGAAAAATACTTGTTTACAATGTTCACTTAGACCACGCAAACTCGTATTCAAGATGGAGAAGCATCTCTCTTCTTCACGATCATATCAAAAAACACAAATGCGCTGAAACGTCTCTTATATTACTTGGTGATTTTAACAGCGGTGAGAACAGCGCGGTCATTAAATATATGACTGGGAGAGCTAATTTCCGTAACAGCAAAGACCCGGCAAGCAGAAATCCTCTGCCGCTTAAAGACACTTTCCGCTATATAAATCCAAGAGGTTTCGGCGGAACATTTCATATGTTTTGGGGTAAAAGTTTTGGGCCAAGGCTCGACTATATTTTTGTATCTAACGACGCAAAGATAAAAGACGCGTCGATAATCCGATCAAATGTTAACGGGAGATACCCTTCAGACCATTTTCCCATAACCGCGGAGATTCTGTTTTCTTCCCCAAAAAACCTCTTTTAAAGCCCTCGTTTCATGCTTTTCATAAGAGATTTAACCTGTTTATCGGTCATCGTTTTACTCTCTTTATTCGCTGGCTCATATTTATCGCAGATCATTCGCTGATCTCCGCCGTAAGAGACCACCCCTGTTATCCCGCCGGTTTTCTTTGCGTTGAACTCACGGCATGTAGATTTCATTTTACAGCTAAAACAGGAGCTCTCTTTTTGCTGTTTAAGATAAGTGTAACCTTTTCTCTCCATCGCGTCATCTTTGCGCTTGATATCCTCAGCAGATGCTAAAGAGCGGTTTTTCGCCACAAAACGGTCATGATCTGTAAAACTCATCCATCACCTCTTTCAATAATGATTAACTTATATTTCTATGAGATGTTCGCATCGGTATTAAAAAAGATTGCTCTTTTTTAAGGATAAATCCCCTTAAGTAAAATAATATATTTCACCGCAAACAAAAAGGGACGAACAAAAAAGTTCATCCCTGTGTATATTTATGCTGTGTACCAGTATAGCTATTTCTGCGGCATCTTTCTAACCCGTATCTCCCTGCCTTGCTCATTGAGATACATTCCCGCGGATTGGGCTCTTGCGCCTCTTGAGTGTGTTTGTCCTGCAGTATAGCGTTTTCTTCCTCTCAAGTCATAAAAGACTTGGCCGTTGTTTGGAAGAAAGTGTTTATTAGATCCGACAGCAGGGCGCTGGCTTGGTTTCCATGTTATAATGGAGGTTGGATTTGGATCGGCTGCGGAAAATTCGGCAAATGTAACCTGCAATTCGCTATAGCAGAAGATGCCGATGGCAACTATTTTAAAAGGCGCCGCAGGGTAATCGTCAACGAGAACGTTTCCGTTAACCAAAAACTCATAGGTATTTGAACCGGCCGCTTTTTTTACCTCAAGGATATCGGTTCGATCACCCGAGGAGCCTTTGATACCTAAGAGCGGGTCTTTTGGGGTAACGGCTTCGGCAATACCGGATGTCACAATCCAATATTTTCTTTCGCCGGTTATACCGAAATGCACCATTGGAGTGTTACCGCCTGCGGAAGGATTTTCTCCTATTAACACAATGCCATAAGGTTGAACATTGGAGCCGGATACATGAGATACTTCAACTTTGGCTGTAAAACCGTTAACATCCAAATCCACAAACACCCATGATGTACCGGTTGGAACTGTACTGATTCTCAGTTTACCATTTTCAACCTTAACTTCGGGCGCACCGTTTGAGCTTAAGCGCCACTCTCTCTTCAAATCGGCGCCGTCAAAGTTATCTTGAAATGAAGTCCTGGAGGCGTCTGTAAATTCATTGGTAACCGTGACAGCTCCGAAAACCGCAGATGCGCCGTCATGTACCAAAAGCCCGATATCGCCTGAAGCATATCTGGAATCGGTAAAAGTACCTATAAAACCCCCGTTTACAAATACGTTAAACTGCGACCCTTTTTTACTCACCTTTATTTCGTTGTTGGAACTCTCAATAAAACGGCTTCGTGCCTGAAAAATATTTACTACCGAAGTACCCTCCATTCTGAACACAATCACATCTTCATTTGTAAGTGTGATGAAATATCCTTCGAAATTGTTACCTCTGCAGAACAGTAATCCTGCCTCAGCATTAACATCTGCGGATTTAATAACAAAAGAAATAGTGAAAACATCGGGCTTTGTTCCGCTGAAAGGATGAGAGTAAAGAGCGGTGAATTGACTATTGTTGGTGATGGTGCAGCTTCCGCCCGCAACAGCAACCGTGGCAGCAGGTACACTGCTAAGGTTAAACAGCCATTTTCCATCAGAAACAGCCTGACTGCTGAAATCATCTTCAAAAATCACCGCCGCACTAACAATCACAGAAGTCATCAATACAAACAACGAAATTCTCTTAATACTGTTACCCATAGGTTCCTCCGGAGGTAAATAACCTCAACATTAAAATGTAACTGCATCTGCCCATCTACTATAAATTATATGGTTAACAGTAGAAAAATGCCAGTAAAAAGTAATTATCGGCAATTGTTTTCAGTATAAGTGTATTCTTGCTGAGTACAGTAAACTGGTTCGGTATTTGCAAAAAGTACTAATAATGAAAACAGACGCGACAATCTGTATCTGCACATTTAAGCGTCCGCAAATGCTGCGATCGCTGCTGTCTGAGCTTAATGATCAAAAAGACTGCGGGTATGTTTTTGACGTTAATGTGGTAGATAACGACAGTTTAAAATCGGCTCGCGGCGCCGTAAACGAGCTAAACGGTTTGGTTGGATATGGGATTCGGTATTTCTGTGAAGAGGAGAAAAATATCGCCCTTTGCCGTAACATGGCTATTAAAAACGCGGTTGGGGAGTTTGTTGTATTTATTGATGACGATGAGTTTCCCGACGCAGGCTGGCTTGGACGATTGATTGACATATGCAAGACACAAAAGGTTGACGGGGTTTTGGGGCCGGTTCTTCCCAGCTATGATAAAAATGCCCCGGCATGGCTTAAAAAGAGCGGATTGTGCGACCGCAAGCGCTTCAAAACATTCACCCCAATAAATGAGCCTGTTTTTATGAGGACGGGCAATGTTTTATTGAAGCGTTCGATTTTCACACAGGGACTGATCTTTGACAAACGGTTTGGTCTTAGCGGCGGCGAGGACAGCGATTTTTTTGCAAGAGCGCTTTCGCAAGGCTATCAATTTGTTTGGTGTGATGAAGCGAAAGTTTATGAGCATGTTCCCAAAGAGCGCTGCTGTGCCGGGTATCATATAAAACGCGCATTTTTAAGAGGCGCACTAAACGCGCGGCGTTCTAAAAGTTTATTGAGTGCGCCGGTTTTAAAATCGGCCGCCGCCGTTACTGTTTATTCATTGATATCTCCAATTTTGTTTTTGTCAGGCCGTCATCATTTTATGAGATACTTGGTGAAGAGCTGCGATCACTGGGGAAGACTTCTCGGGGTATTGGGGATAGAGCCAGTTAAGGATCGTTCATTTATGGAGAAAAAAAATGTTTGAACCGGAATTTGCAAATAAAAAAAAGTGGTTACATGAAAAAAAGTGTGTTGACAAATACAAATCCGCGCTCGCGGTAAAAGACGTCGAATGGGTGCAGCTGCTTTACTGGCGGGAACATTGTCTTGAATGCGCGCCTCCTGAATGTTACAAGAGCTGCGGATATTACGAAGCGCGTAAAGATAAGCGGTGTGTAAGAGCTTGCTATGGGATTTATCCTGATTCTGCCCGCAAAGGTTATCTTGGATTTGGCGCGGATGTACGTTTTAAAAGATGGGCCAAACTCGGCACAACCCTTTATCCCGCCCGATTACCGCCAAAAAGATTAAGGGGTTTTCAACGTGCTGATCTTTTTACTTCTAAGATGATTAACACTGTTTTTGGCGCAACTAATTTTTTAAATCCGTTTGACAAATTGAAAATAAACTGGCGTAATCCTCAACGGCAGTTATTTAAGGCGCAAACATATTTTCGGGAAAAATTTCTGCGGTTAATTCTCTGCGGATATTTATCCGCAAAAAAAACTGTTTCTGAAAAACCAGACTGTTTGGTTATAGAGTGCTACTCCTTTGAAGAGCTCTCTTTCAATTTGGTGATTGAATATAACGGCGGATCGTTTTTATACAGAGATTCTGTAAATGTATCCAAAGGAAATAACTACTTTGAAATCCCCGCGGAAAAATTTTCTGATCCCGACAGCGGCGAAGGCAGTCTCATCGTGTATCCTGAAAATAATTTGGAAGTACGGCTGGTTTTCACCTGGCTTGATTTTGTCAAAAAACGTCAATTCCCATTGTCAACATCGTCATTATCTAAAGGTCAAAAAAAAACAAGCGCAGAAAAATCTGCGCCGAAAGTAAAATGCGTGGCATGGGATCTTGATAATACCATGTGGGATGGAACTCTCATTGATTCATCAACACGGGAAATGACGGTCAGCGAAGAGTGCGTCAAACTTATAAAACAGCTTGACGAAAGAGGAATCATTCAAACTATAGTCAGTAAAAACGATCACGATGAAGCGTGGGCAGTTCTTGAAAGACATAATATCAGCGAATACTTTGTTTATCCCGCAATAAACTGGGGGCCTAAGAGCGAGAATTTGCGCGCTTGCGCCAAGGCTATAAACATAAATCTTGATACGTTCGCTTTTATAGACGATTCACCATTTGAGAGAGCGGAAGTTGAGTCTGCGCTGCCGCAGGTGAGAGTTTATACAGAGACACAAATCCCCGTGCTTTTATCTTTTGATGAATTTGATATTCCCATCACAGAGGAGAGCCGCAAAAGGAGAAAGAGCTACCTTGTGCAGATGCAGAGAGAAAAAATTGCGCAGGAGTACAGGGGTGACTATAAATCGTTTTTAAAAGAGTGCAAGATGGTGCTTACTCTGTTTTGTCCTGTAGAAGAGAAACATTTGTTACGCTGTTTCGAGCTTATAGAACGGTCAAATCAGCTCAATCTCTCTACCCGCCGGTATTCGCAGGAGGAGTTTCGCTCTCTTAGCTCTGCGCCGGGGATTTTTTGCGTTGCGATGCGGTGCAAAGATAAATTCGGCGACTACGGCACCGTTGGATTTGCAAGCATTGACGAACGTGGCGCGGTACCAAAAATTGTTGATCTCGTTATCTCCTGCCGAGCGGCGAAAAAAATGGTAGAGCATACATTTATTGAGTGGTTAAGTGTAAGGGAAAAAAGAAGGGGCGCGCAGCTGCTTGAAGCGGCATTTATCAAGACTAAAAAAAATGGCCCCCTTGGAAAAGTTTTTGAAGAGCTGCCTTTTGAGGTGCTTGATGAAGACGGTGAAAATATTCTTTTTAGACTTCATCTTGAAAAATCGGTTTGTACCGGCGGTGTAATTGAGGTGGATGATCAAACGGAGTGAAAAATGCTTATTATCAACGCAGACGATTGGGGCGCTTCAATCTCTGCAACGTCAAGGATTGAGGAGTGCGTAAAGGCCGGTGTTATAGATACGGTCAGCGCGATGGTCTATATGAAAGATTCGCGGCGCGCTGTCAGGATAAGTAAAAATCTTAAAATTGATACTGCGCTGCATCTTAATTTTACTGCTCCTTTTGACGGGGATAACGTCCCCAAGCGTATTTTAGAATCGCAGTTAAAAATTATCTCATATCTCAAAAGTAAAAAGTCCGCGCAGTTTATTTACAACCGCGCGCTTCATCCTCATTTCGACTATGTTTACAAGGCTCAATACGATGAATACTGTGAACTGTTCGGCAGCGCTCCGCAGAGAATAGACGGCCATAATCACATGCACCTGTGCGCAAATATGCTTGCGGGCAAATTTATCCCGGCACAAACAAGAGTCAGGCGCAACATCCATTTTATAGATGAAAAAAAGAGCATTTTAAACCGCGCGTATCGTTCAATTGTTGATTTATATTTAACAAAACGGTATTATTGTACAGATTACTTTCTGCACATTCATCAATTTATGCGCGAAGACAGCGAGAAACGTACTGCCGGATTAAAAAATCTTGCGGAAATGTCGAAAAAGGCAGAAATTGAGCTTCTTGTGCACCCTCATCAAACGGAAGATTATGAATTTGTTATGAGTGATGAATTTAAGATACTCACAAACCGTGTTTACAGGGCAAAAACGGCGCACAATTACTGAATTCGTGATAAAACATTGACAAATCTCGTTTTCAGATGTTAATATGTATATATGCTGCTTTAAACCCGGGGTTTACCGTTATGTCAGATACCGACAACTTTGACTCACTGCTCGACAGCATTTTAAACGAAATTGAAGCGCAGCACTCTGAATTTAAATTAGAGATGAGCATTGATGACGTGCAGAAACTGCGGCGCGAAGATCTTGAAGGGAACCTTTTATTAGGCAGAACCATAAAATTTGATTACGCATTGAAAGACAGCGCTCAGGAGTACAACGGTTTTGCGGTGTGGTATGATCAAAATGTGAATTGGCTGGAAGAGGCGCAGGAGAGATTTAAACGGGAAAACCTCGGCGAGCTGCAAAATATCTATTTTCGCATCATAAAATACGCGGATTCATACAAAAGCATGGCAGACTGGTCTGCGCTGCCTGTAGGCTATATCCCCGGATACGATGTTCTGCGCCGCAGTACGCATGGGGCGTTTTCAATGGAAGTTAGCGGCACTCTTACGCCTTGGGTATTTTGCGGTATTGATATTTGGGACAATTTCGAGTTTGCCTCTAAACTTGGCCTCAACTACGTCGCAAATCAACTCGCCCGCGGCAACATTAATATTGTGAAATCGTTTTTTTAGCCGTAACAATGATTCCTTTGGCGATGATCGATTATTATGAAAAATATTAAATTTTAAACGATAGTACCTACTTTGCTTTTCCCGCTATTATATTATCTTGCTGATTACATTAAATAGTATAAGGTATAAAAGGGAGAATAAATGGGACCGGCAGTGATCAAACGGGCGCTTATAAGCGTATCAGACAAAACGGGTGTTGTTGAATTTAGCCGCATGCTTTCGCAAAAAGGCGTGGAGATTCTGTCAACGGGCGGTACTTGGAAACTTCTCTCAGAAAACGGTATACCGGTTAAGGCGGTGGACAGCTACACGGGGCATCCTGAGATAATGAACGGGCGGGTAAAGACACTGCACCCCAAGGTTCACGGCGGGATTCTTGCCGTGCGGGATAATGCGCAGCATGTAAAAGAGATGGAACAGTGCGCGATAGAACCTATTGATATGGTAGTTGTAAATCTTTACCCTTTTGAACAGACCGCAGCTTCGGGCGCTCCCATAGAAGAGGTGATAGAGAATATCGACATCGGCGGGCCTGCTATGGTTAGAAGCTCCGCTAAAAATCACAGCTTTGTGACGGTGATTGTTGATCCGGCTGATTACGGGGTGATCGCTTTAGAGATGGCTGCCGAAAATGGAGCTGTTTCCTTTGAGACGCGTAAAAATCTTGCGGTGAAAGCGTTCTCTCATACCTCAAGTTATGATGGTGCGATCAACGCGTATCTGTCAAAAATGTATCTCAAAGAAGAAGTTCTTAATCTGCAATATGAAGAGGGTGAAAAGCTTCGCTACGGCGAAAATCCTCATCAGTCAGCCATATTTTATAAAGATAAAAAAATAACAGAAGCGTCTATGGCAACAGCGTTTCAGCTTGGCGGCAAAGAGTTGTCCTATAATAACATTGTAGACGGCGACGCGGCGCTTGAAGCGGTCAAGGAACTAACAGAGTTACCATCCGCGTCAATCATAAAACACACTAACCCCTGCGGTTACGCGACCGGCAATACGCTTGAACAGGCGCTCAGCGCCGCGTGGTCAGGCGATCCCATCTCTGCTTTCGGCGGAGTGATCGCCGTAAACAGAAATGTTGATCTTGCAACGGCAAAAGTTTTGGCCGGACGGTTCGTCGAACTCCTCATAGCTCCGGGATTTGACGGCGACGCTTTGGAATTTTTAAAACAAAAGAGCAGCGCTTTACGTATATTGCAAGTTGGAGATTTTGCCTCAGGCGTCAAAGAGACGCAGATGTTAAAGCACGTTAAGGGCGGAATTTTGAGGCAGGATAACGACTCCGCGCTTTTTGACAAATGGGACGTCGTCACTAAAACGCAATTCCCTGACGCTAAACAAAAACTTGCGAATTTTGCCTATAAAGCGTGCAAACACGTGAAGTCTAACGCGATAATACTTGCGCAGGAATATGCGGACGGTCTGCACCGTATTACGGGAATCGGCGCCGGTCAGCCAAATCGGGTGGATGCGCTGAGAAAACTTGCCGTCACCAAAACGATACAGAATCTCACCGCCGAGTACGCGGAGCGCAGCCAGACGGTTCCGTCAGGCGGGTTTCCTGAATTTGGCGAATTCGTTATGGCGTCAGACGCGTTTTTCCCGTTTGCGGACACGATTGAAGAAGCAAACGCTGTTGGGATCCGCTTTATTGTTCAGCCGGGCGGATCAAAAAGAGACAATGAAGTTATTGAAGCTTGTGATAAATTTGGCATCGCTATGGTATTTACCGGCATGCGCCACTTTAAACATTAATAGGATATTAGTATGGCCAAAAATTTAGTAGTAGTAGAGTCTCCGGCCAAGTGTAAAGTTATCTCAAAGTATCTTGGGAAAGACTACGCGGTAAGAGCGACAATGGGTCACATTATAGACCTGCCGGAAAAAGAGTTCGGCGTTGACATCGATCATGATTTTAAGCCCAAGTACACCACATCCAAGGGTAAAACGCGGATAGTGCGTGAGCTTAAGGATGAGGCGTCTAAGGCAGAAAATGTCTTCCTCGCACCCGACCCTGACCGCGAGGGGGAAGCGATAGCATGGCACGTCGCGCGAAGTATCGTTGACGGGAACAACGCTAATGTAAAGAGAGTGATGTTCAATGAGATTACAAAACGCGCGGTATTAGCCGCTTTTGATACACCGCACGACATTGATATGAACAAAGTCAACGCGCAGCAGACACGGCGCATCCTTGACCGCATTGTGGGATATAAACTCTCTCCCGTATTGTGGAGCACTGTCTTTAAGGGGCTGAGCGCCGGACGCGTTCAATCGGTGGCTCTGCGTTTGATTTGCGAACGGGAAGATGAGATAAAGGTTTTTGTACAGCGGGAGTACTGGTCTATACATGGAATATTTGATCACAACGGATCACGCTTCTCCGCGAAGCTGTTGTCGGTTGACGGACGCAAAGCAACCGACGATAATCCGCTTCTGCCGGATGAGGCTTCTGTCAAACAGGCGCTTGCAAGATTTGTCAATGAGAAATTTTCTGTTACCGATGTACAAAGAACACAAAAGAGCAGAAAGCCGTACCCGCCGTTTATCACCTCCACGCTCCAGCAGGAGGCGGCGAAAAAACTGAGCTTCAGCGCGGCAAAAACAATGATGATCGCGCAGCAGCTCTACGAGGGTCTTGAACTTGGCGAACTCGGCGCAATGGGTCTTATAACCTATATGCGTACCGACTCAACCCGCATTGCCGGCGAAGCGATAAGCGACGCGCGCTCTCTCATAAAAGGACTCTTTGGTGAAAAGCACATGCCCTCATCCCCGCGCGTTTATGGAAAAAGTAAAAACGCTCAGGACGCTCACGAAGCGATACGCCCGTCGCAGGTAAATTTCGATTTCGCGCCGGATCGGGTGAAATCGTTTTTATCGCGCGACCAGCACAGACTCTATGAGCTTATATGGAAGAGATTCCTTGCTTCACAGATGGAAAACGCGCTTTTCGATTCTACCCGCGTAGACATTAGCGGCGGAAACTGCGTTTTCAGGGCAAGCGGATCAATCATGCGTTTTGAGGGTTTTTTAGCGCTCTACGATGAAACTGTTGAAGATACGACCGATACGGGCGAGGGTCAAAATGAAAAACTTCCTGAGCTCAAGGTGAGTGACGGTGTAAACAAAATGGAGCTTGTTGACAAACAGCATTTCACCCAGCCGCCCCCCCGCTATACGGAGGCTTCACTTGTGAGAGAGCTTGAGGATAAAGGCATTGGCCGTCCGAGTACTTACGCTCAGATTATTGATACTCTTAAGCGCCGCAAATATACCAATGTTGAAAACCGCAGGTTTTCGCCTACCGAGGTAGGCTATATGGTCAAAAATACTCTGATCAATGAGTTTCCTGACGTTTTTGATGTTGGGTTTACGGCCGATATGGAGCTGAGACTTGACAAAATAGAGGCCGGCGACGCGGACTGGATTAATGTTCTCAAAGAATTTTACGCGCCGTTTGCAAACCGTCTTGAGATTGTGCGCAAGAGCATAAAAGATCTCCGCGCGCAAAATCAGGAAGTTACAGACAGAATGTGTCCTGAGTGCAATGAGAATCATCTTGTAATAAAGTGGAGTAAAAACGGCCGGTTCTTAGCTTGTCAGGGATTCCCAACCTGCAAGCACACAGAGCCGCTTGAAAAAACCGCGGCGATACCAGTTGACGACAAGTGTGATAAATGCGGCGCGTCAATGGTGATTCTCACCATGAACGGCAACAAATTCTTAGGCTGCTCCCGCTTTCCTGATTGTAAAAATACCCGGTCGCTCTCCATAGGCGTAACTTGCCCTAAGGATAACTGCGGCGGCAACATAGTAGAGCGCAAGACCCGCCGGGGCAAAGTGTTTTACGGATGCAGCAAGTACCCCAAGTGTGATTTTGCAAGCTGGGATAAGCCGATCAATAAAAAATGCGACAAGTGCAATAGTTCGTATCTTGTCCAAAAAGATACAAAACGCAAAGGGTCTTTTATAAAATGTCCTGTCTGTAAAGCAGAATATAATAATCCCGAAGCGGCTCCCGCGGAGGGACAGCAGTAGATTATTAGTAATGATTGCGGATGACTGCAACATATATGTCAAGAGCGCCAGAGCAGCCGAAAGGGTGATGGAAAGTTGTACCAAATTTCTTGAGGGCAAACTAAGACTTAAAGTCAACTGCGGGAAAAGCAGTACTGGTAGTCCAAGATGCAAAATGATTTCGTGCAGCGCTTCCGGCAGAAGCATTATTGATTGATTAATCTGCGCCCCTTACATTATTTTTTGATTAGGGCGTGCTGAAGTCTCTGTGTTTGGCAAAGAGAAACGTTATCCAGCTGAAAATCAAAAAATTTTATCGGACGTTGTAAACAGATGATCCTTACCGTAATCATTATTTCAGCAATTATTTTATCAATCATCGTTTTTGTGATATATGGCAAGTCTCTCCGTCTATTTTTGAGATCTATTTTCATAGCGCTTGATACGCTGCGTCTTACAAAAGATAAAAACGGTATCTCATCAGAAGTTTTGATGCTTACCCGCAACGCGATTCTTGGCGGTAAAGTAAGTCAGGAGCAGGAGCAGCTTATTAGGCGCACGCTTGATCTTAGCGCTCAGACCGCTTCGCATATTATGGTAAAGCGTGAGTCTATAAATTTTTTATCGACAGAGATGAGCTTGAGCGAAGCGCTTATCGCCGCTCACTTTCATAACCATACCCGCTTCCCCTTGGCTAAGGATGGGGATATTGATAAGATAATCGGCTATATCAATTTTAAAGATATAGTTGGAGCGCTCAGGCTTAATCCTGAGAATCCGACTCTTGGCGGGATAATGCGGCCACTCAATTTTGTCAATCCGTTCATGCCGCTGTCAAAACTTTTTAGAGTGCTTACCGGCGGATATAAACATATTGCGGTTGTGCGGGACGCCAAAGGCAAAACAGTGGGGATGGTGACATTAGAGAATCTCATAGAAACACTTGTCGGCGAGCTCAAAGATGAGTATGATATACCGGCTGATTATTTGATTCAGCTTACAGAGCACCGTTTCAGAGCAGGCGGGGGCACGAGTTTTAAAAGGCTGCGTTCGAGGATATCTCATGCGCTTCCTGATTGGGATTTAACGATGGATGAGTGGATTGGGGGGCTTTGCAGCGGAAAAATTCCCGAGGGGTATGAGACAGAATTTGAGGGGGTAGTATTTCAGGTACGCCGCGTCTCCCGCAGCCGTGTTTTCGAGGTTTTAGTAACAACACAAAAAGAGATTCCCATTGACCTCAAGCAAAAGGTATTTTAGATAAATGTCAAAATTGCCAGTAGTCTCTATCGTCGGACGGCCCAATGTAGGCAAGAGCTCCCTTTTCAACCGTGTTCTCGGTAAAAGGGTTGCCGTGGTTGATGATATTGCCGGTGTTACCCGCGACCGCAATTATATGAAAGCGGTTTGGAACGACGTTGAGTTTACATTAGTTGACACCGGCGGACTTATCCCCAATCTCCATGAAGCTATCCCCGAAGCGATACACGATCAGGTGGACGTTGCGATACGGGAGAGCACGGTTATTCTTTTTGTGGTTGAGCTTGGGACAGGCGTTACAGATTTTGATTTACATATCGCGAAACAATTGAGACGGTCGTTTTCGTCAAGAACAATATTAGTTGTAAACAAGGCAGAATCCGCAAAGGCAGTGTATGAGGTTCCATCTTATATGCAGCTTGGGCTTGGCAAGCCTTATCCGATATCGGCGCTGCACGGCAAAGGGGTAGCTGATTTACTTGAGGAGACCGTTAATCGCGTCAAGGAAAAAATTGGAGACGGGAACGATGCAAATATTGAGGGATTACCTGCGGAGGATGACAGTTTAAAAGTTGCCATCGTCGGTCGTCCCAACGCGGGAAAATCCTCAATGGTCAACAAACTTTTAAAGCAGAACCGTATGATTGTTGACTCAAAGCCGGGTACAACGCGGGACGCTATTGATTCACAGCTTTTATTTGGTGATAAAAAATTGGTGTTGATTGATACCGCGGGTCTTAGAAAAAAAGCTCGTGTTAAAAAGGATCTTGAATATTACTCGAATCTTCGGGCGCTTGACAGTATAGAGCGCTGTGACGTCTGTATTCTTGTGGTGGATGTTGGCGGAGGAATCGGGGTGCAGGATATGCGCATACTGCGCAAGATATTTGATTTACGCAAGGGGGTGCTTTTAGCGTGGAACAAATGGGATCTTATAGAAAAAGACCACAAAACATTTCAGCAGTTAGTTGCTAACGCGCATGATGAGTATCCCGAGTTAAAAAATATCCCCATGATCTCTGTATCCGCGCTAACGGGTCAGAGAGTATCTTCTCTTGTGGAGCAGATATTCGAGGTAAAGGAACGCATGGGTACAAGGATAGGAGCTAAGGAGTTTGAGGATACAATATTTGACTGGGTGCGGACTCATCCTCACCCTGTAACTCCGGGCAAGCAGGTTCGGTTTCTTGGTGCCAAGCAGACGGGAGCGCCTTTCCCGCATTTCCGGTTTTTTGTAACGCACCCCGAACTCGTAAGCAGCGCCTATGAGCGTTATATCGCAAATAAAATATACGAAAAATATGATTTAAGCGGTTGTCCTGTAGTTTTGGAATTCAAATCCGGTTCAAGAGGACGCCACGTAGCGGCGCAGGAAGCGGAATCGCAGACGTAGGGGCGGGCATGCCCTGTCTGTACAAAGAAATGTATGGTGAAGGAGGCAAATAGATTGAATATAGGTGTTTTAGGAGCAGGATCATGGGGGATAGCGCTTGCTGTATTGCTCCATAAAAAGGGTCATAAGCTGTGCATGTGGGAGTACAGCGCCGAGGCGGCTGATTTTCTTGCCAAGAACCGCGAACTGCCGTCAAAACTGCCGGGTATCATTATCCCGCAGGATATTGAGATCACGAACGATATCAGCAAAATGATTGATATGGCTGAACTTGTGCTATGTGTAGTGCCGTCTCAGACCATGCGTCAAACGCTGAAAACTGTTGTTAAAGAGAGCTCACCAGCCTCAATTGCCAAAGTGCAGGGGTGGATAATGGCGTCTAAGGGGATAGAGACAGGCACCCTTAAGCTTATGACGGATGTATTAGCCGATGAGATTCCCGGTCTTGGGGTAGATAAAATGGCGGTGCTGAGCGGCCCGTCGCACGCCGAAGAGGTATCACGCGATATGCCGACTACCGTTGTGGCGGCTTCTGAAAATATGAAATTGGCGGAGCTTATTCAGGAACAGTTTTCAACCGATTATTTCCGCCTGTATACAAATGACGATATGCGCGGAGTGGAGCTTGCGGCGAGTATCAAAAACGTAATCGCCTTAGCCGCAGGTATAACCGATGGGATGGGATTTGGCGATAACACTAAAGGCGCTATAATGACAAGAGGCATTGCGGAGATGATGCGTCTTGGAAGAAAAATGGGAGCGCGCGACAGCACCTTCAGCGGTCTTGCGGGCATAGGCGATCTTATCACCACCTGTATAAGCCGCCACAGCCGTAACCGCCGCATGGGCGAACTTCTCGCGCAGGGACTCACTCTTGATCAGGCGCTTGAGCGTATGACAATGGTTGCCGAAGGGGTGCAGACGACAAGGTCGGCTTACGAACTCGCAAAAAAGATCGGTATCGAAATGCCTATTACTACAGAATTATATAAGATGCTTTTTGAAAACAAACCGGCAAAAGAGGCCGTTCGTGATCTTATGATGAGGGAGACAAAACCTGAATTTTGGTGATGAGGTGAATATGTCAGAAAAAGATTCGAATAAATGTGAGCAGCTCTGTCTGTTGGATTTAAAGAAGATGTATTATTCTATAAGCGAGGTATGCAGCGCGACAAGCCTTGAGCCTCATGTTTTGCGCTATTGGGAAAGTGAGTTTCCCACTCTTCGTCCTAAAAAGAACCGCGGAGGCAAACGCGCTTATCAGGATAAGGACATTGAGGTTATTTGTCAGATAAAACGGCTTCTTTACGAAGAAAAATACACGATAAGCGGCGCCCGGCAGAAGTTAAGTGAAGATCGTCAAACGGAAGCCGCTTCTCAAAAGCGTTCACGTTCAAAATCAAATGAGACGCAGGTTGATGATGACGCGTCATCACAGGATAGTTCTGCCTTGGAAGAATCTATCCTAAATACTTGCAGTCTTGAAAGCAGCTCTCAATCCATACAATCGGCACAGATCTCACCGGATCTGATTAACGATATGAAAAAAGAACTCGAAGAGATACTGGCGCTGTTAAAATAAACAGGAAATTGATGCTAAAGAGATTATCCCCGTAAATCACGAAAAATCAAGGCTTAAGAAGCGCCATAATTGCAATGAGTTCCTCTTTACGCTCCCTAAGTTTATCCTTATAAAACGGACTGTCCGTATCAGCAATTTCCATGCGTAAATCCGATAAGACTCTGTCTAATACCTCGTTAAGTAATAGTCCTTGATTTTCTGTAAGTTCAATCTTTATCATTTTACCCCTCGCTTATTTTAGGGCGTGTTCATAATATTGAACACACCCAAATACTCATATTTACAAGGAGCAAGATTTAAGCCAACTATGGATTTGCGTTATTAGTCGCGTTCATAGTATTTATAGCGATCGCTAACATAACAAGTGTCGCCAAGAAACTTGTTATTTTGAGGGCAGCGTCGGCGGTATCAAGGAAAATCTTGTGGGGGTTGCCATAGCGCACCTTTGCCGGGACAACCACTACATCACCCGGCTCAAGATGTACAGAGGCGATGCGCATCTCTTTATTTGAGATAACGGTACCGTTTGCCCGTATTACGTACATATCTTTTCTTTCAGCCGTTCTTTTGGGACCGCCGGCTAAATTCAGGTAGTGGCTTACAAGGGTTCTTCTCGAATCAAGACGAAACGTCGCTGAGTTATAAACCTCGCCAAGTACGGAGACAGTATTTGGTACCTTGGGAACGAAAAGCTCGTCCCCATCCTCTAAGGAAAACGTCGTGTAATGATCTTTATTGGTCATATCAATAAGCACGCGCCCCGATACGGTGGAGCTGTCGAGCATCTCCTTTAACCGCAGCTGCTGCTCGAACAGAGAGCCGATATTTTGCCCCTTGGAAGCGAGCTCTATTGAGAGTCTTATCATATTCCCCTCAAGCTCCGAGGCGTATTCAGCCTGTTTGAGCTGCTCTAAATTTCTCACCGACTGACGGGTAAACACCGACGCCCGCAGATAAGCGTCCTCTTTAAATCCGCCCGCTCTCTTAATAAGATCACCCAGCGTTTCATCTTCAAACAGCACATAAATGCCCGGATAAAAAAATTCACCCCTAAGAGTCACACGGCGCTCCTGCTGCCACCCTTTCATGCTGCGCACAAATATACGGTCGCTTTTGTTAAGTATTACATTTTGCTGCGGATCGGCGGCCATTACCTTTTCTACGCTGAACTCTATTTTGTTAAAAACAACAGCTCCGTCTCTCTCCACTCGTCTGTAAAGCTCGCCGCGCTGCCGGCTTGCGTCGTCTGTCAAGCCGCCCGCCTGCAGAATCAGGTCGCGGATTGTCATATTGTCAAGAATCCTGTAGGTACCCGGAGTCGTTACCGATCCGTCAACGCTCACCGTGCGGTCGGGGGTAAAATAGTCTTGAGGGTATATGATAATCTCATCCTGTTCCTCAAGAACAATGTTGTCGGCGCTTGCCGCGTCACTTAGCGCATTTTGCAGAGAGAACGGTACGATTCTTTCCAAAAATGACGGAAATGTTTTACGCAGTACCACAGCATATTCAAAATATGATTCCGGGAGCAGATCATGGTGATCATTTATAACATCTCTGATTCTCATACCGCTTCTAAACTCATATTTACCCGGACGCATAACGTTTCCGCTCAAAAACACAGAGTTTTTCCCTTTGTCAAGAACAGGAAATACTCTTACAATATCACCGTCTTTAATGATTACGTCGGGCAGAGCCATGCGCGATGAGTCAACATCAAATATGATTTGACGGTTGTTGCCCTCAAACCGTTCGACCTGTATGCGGTTTTTCCACCCCGAAGCGGTCACGCCGCCCGCTATTTCAAGCACTTCGGAGAGTTTTGTAGGCTGCTTGAGTTCATACATTGCGCTTCTGCGGACGTTTCCGACAACCGCTACCATCTGTCTTGCGACAGGAACAACAATAACGTCTCCCGCCTGAAGCCTAAGCCCCGTTTTATCGTTGCCCGATATCAGGAAATCATAGAAATCAACCTCAGTTACAAGTTTGCCGCCCCTTTTTAGCTGAACCGAGCGCAGAGAGCCGCGGTTTGTTATACCGCCCGCGGTAAAGAGCGCGTTTGTAACATTGGTGAGAGGGCTTACGGTGTGAAATCCCGGTGAATTAACCTCTCCCACAATGTAAATCCCAATAGGACGCAATTCCCCCATAGAAACAGCGACATTTACCCCTTCAATATTTTGCAGCCTCTGAGTCAATGTACGTTCCATTGTTCCAAAGGGCTGTCCTGCAACTCTTATCGGGCCGATGCGGGGAACATTAAGCGTACCCTCGCGGGTCACTCTTATCAGATGCTCTTCGTTGACCCTGCCCCATAAATGGATCTTAACCTCATCGCCTGCTCTCACAGGATAACTTACGGGAACATTACTCATATCGCCGGGGCTGAAGCTGTGAACGCGCGTTTGTGAAAAAACGTCATATCCGAACATTGTAAGCGATGAGATAAGGCTGTCGGGGATAATATCTTTTCCGCGGAACATTTTCTCGTAAACAGAAAATTCCCTAGCGGCCGTATCAGAAATTTCGTTTGCTCTTAAAAAGACAGAGTCGGACAAATCGCTTGCTTCAAACATACCTGCTCGTGCGGCGGCTGATTGAGCCGACTCGCTGCCAAAACCGCTTCTGTTGTTTGGATCCGCCATATAACGGTCTATCATCTGCTGCTGCGCCGGGGTTATACTGCTTGGATTTGCCAAGTAGCGGTTCATTATCTGCTGCTGAGCGGGGGTTGCGCTTTGCATCTGCCGCCTGACTTCCGGAGAGACAGTACTTTGAGCGTAAAGAGAGATCGTACAAAAGAGAAGTGACAGAAAAACTGCCGAAAAACGAAAATTTGACATTAAGAAACCGCCTGTTTTATATCGTAAAAAATACCATTTTCTACAAGACATGATTTAAACTCATCAATACTCTTTAAAAATAATTCATGCTTCACCGCCAAAAGTACCGCTTGGTACGAATTAGACTTGGGCGCGTCTATAAGCTCAATCCCATACTCTCTTGAAACATCTTTAGGATTTGCCACAGTATCATATATATCGGTCTTTATCCCAAAATCATTAAGCTCTTTGACAATGTCAATCACTTTTGAGTTGCGGATATCCGGCACATCCTCTTTGAACGTGATACCCAAAATAAGAACTTTACCATCCATGCGCAGCTTGCGCACTATCATCTGCTTAATTAGCTCACGGGCAAAATACCGTCCCATAGCGTCATTAATCCGCCTGCCTGCCATAATTATTTGGGGATGATGGCCGATCTCCTCCGCCTTATAGGCAAGGTAGTAGGGGTCTACCCCGATACAGTGCCCCCCAACAAGACCCGGCTCAAAAGGGAGAAAATTCCACTTTGTCCCCGCGGCCTCTAAAACCTCTTTGGTGCTGATATTCATTTTGTCAAAGAATATACGAAGCTCATTCATAAGCGCGATATTTATATCCCGCTGAGTGTTCTCTATAACTTTTGCCGCCTCCGCGACCTTAATTGAGGAGACTCTGTGTACCCCTGCCTTAACAACCGCTCCATAAACGGCGCTAACCTTGTCGGCAGTCTCAGGAGTATCTCCGGAAACGATCTTTTTTATGGTAGTTACAGTATGCACTTTATCTCCCGGATTTATCCTTTCAGGAGAGTATCCTACAAAAAAATCACGCTTCCACTTCCCGCCGGAAGCTTTTTCAAGCACCGGTACACACTCTTCCTCGGTAACTCCGGGATACACTGTAGACTCATATACTACAACAGCCCCGGGTTTTAAATTTGCTCCTACCATCTCTGAGGAGCGGTAAAGCGGGGTGAGATCGGGGTTTTTGTGATCATCAATAGGCGTAGGTACGGCTACTATCACAAAATCCGCACTCTTTAAAACGCCCGCTTCATTTGAAAACTCCATCCGGCTCTCTCTGAGCGCATCGGCTGATATCTCTTTATTTGGGTCATTACAGGATTTGAGCGCGTTTATCCTATCTTCGCTGATATCAAACCCAACCACCTCAAAATGCTTACTCAACTCCACTGCTAAAGGCAGCCCCACATACCCCAGTCCAACCACACAAATTTTCGGATTATACATCCCGCTACCCCCCATCTCCACGTTAAACAAAAAAGGTGAACATAGTAAGTAACAGAAAATTGAGTGCCAGTTTTTTAAATACTAAAAATTATACTCCCCCAAATACCACTCAACAAACCTCTTAATCCCCTCACCGATATCCGTCTTAGGCTCGAAGCCAAGCGCCCCGATCTTCGAGATATCGGCGACCGTTGCCGGCACATCTCCCGCCTGCATAGGGAGAAAATTCAACTCTGCTTTTTTGCCAAGGCATTTTTCGATAACGCTTATAAAATCAAGAAGCTGCTCCGCGCGGTTATTCCCAATATTATAAAGCTCATAAGATTTTGGATTATCAAGCACTCTCACTATTCCCTCAACCACATCGTCAATATACGTAAAATTACGCTTCATATCCCCATTGTTAAACACATCAATAGGTTTTCCCTCTAATATTGATTTTGTAAAGAGAAAAAGCGCCATGTCAGGCCGTCCCCAGGGCCCGTATACCGTAAAAAACCGCAAACCTGATGTCGGGAGAGCGAACAGATGGCTGTAACAATGAGCCGTCAGCTCATTAGAGCGCTTTGTCGCCGCGTACAGCGATATCGGCTGATCAACAGGATCCGTTTCACAGAACGGAAGTTTTTTGTTAGCTCCGTAGACAGATGACGAAGAGGCGTAGACAAAATTCTCTATCCCCTGCTGATGTCTTGCAAGCTCTATAATGTTAAGAAATCCCTCGTTGTTTGATTTTTGATACGCAAAGGGATGACTCAATGAATAACGCACACCCGCCTGAGCGGCCAAATGGCATACTTTTTTTGGTTTATATTCCTCAAAAACTTTTGCGCATCCCTCATAATCACAAAGATCAATCCTGTGAAAATGAAAATTTTTGTATTGATTTAAAATGTGAAGCCGTTTCTCTTTAAGCGTTGGATCATAGTAGTTATTGACAGAGTCTATTCCCGCCACCTCTATCCCATCGTCAAGAAGCCGTCTTGTAAGGTGAAATCCTATAAATCCCGCGTTACCAGTGATAAGAATCATAATCGAAGACTCGCTCCTGTAAATTTAGGCTTTAACGTAGCGTCCGCCCCCTTAATGAGAGCGCCCCGCGAAAGCTCGATTGTCCGGTAGTGATAGGGAGAGATTAAATTGAGATCATGAGTCGCCATCAAAACCGTTGTTCCCCATGAATTTATCGTTTGAAGCAGCGCGAAAATCTCCTGTGATACCGCGTGGTCAAGATTTCCAGTGGGCTCATCCGCAAGAAGAACTAAGGGCTCGTTGACAATTGCGCGGGCTATAGAGACTCTTTGCTGTTCACCGCCTGAGAGCTGGTTTGGAAAATTAGAGCACTTATGGCTAAGCCCCGTGTGGGAGAGCGCCTTAAAAACTTTTCTCTTCACCTCCCGCTCTCTCATACCCGTAACCCGTAAACTAAACGCCACATTTTCAAAAACATTGCGGTCGCTAAGAAGCCTGAAATCCTGAAACACTATGCCAAGTTTTCGGCGCAGATAGGGGAGATCTTTGTGTCTTGTGCTCTTGGAATCGTACTTGCATACAATCACTTGGCCGCGGCATGGTTTCTCTTCCATGTAAATATGTTTAAGGAGTGTGGTTTTTCCAGCTCCGCTCGCTCCGGTAAGAAATACAAACTCCGCTTTGTCTATAAAAAACGAGACTGCGTCAAGCGCCCTGAACCCGCCCTCATACTCCTTGGTTACATGCGTAAATTGTATCATAGCTATGCTAATCTTTGCAAAAGGAAGTGGATGCGCTCAGATTTATTTGAGTATTTGCGAAAAGTATACCCGTTCCACACCCCTGTCACTTTGAATTGACGATTGTCAATAACCGTTTTTATCTGCGCCGGTGTGAATACTTTTTGCTGATGCTTTTCGGTAATTTTTTCATACAGATTTGAATTGTCATCATATTTACGATATATTGTAAAATCATTATGCTGGACAGCGTCTTTCTCATCAAAGTGACTGTGCCTTATATAAGAGAATTCATCAAAGTCTTCGTAATACATATTATCGCTGAAATACTTCATGGAATTTGCGCGGGTAGTTATATCAAAAAGAAACAGCCCGCCGGGAACTAACACATTGTAAACGGAATTAAACAAGTCTGAGTAATGATGAAGAGTTTGCAAATAATTTATCCCATCATAAAGAAACAGCGCTAAATCAAACTGCTTTTTAAAAGGAAGATTTCTCCCATCCGCGGCGCAGACCGGTATAGCGCATTCTGTCTTACCGCGTGCTTCTCTGCACATCGAAAACGAGATATCTGAGGCGATATAATCGTACCCCAAATTTTTGAGGCGTCCGCCCAAGATACCCGTACCGGCGCCGATTTCAATGATATGCGGATCGGGCGTTTTAGAAAATTTCAGAACGATTTTTGTTATAAGTTCTGCCCACTCCTCATACTCCACATGGCTCATGAGCCGGTCGTATATGGGCGCCAGCGCGTCGTACTGCATTTAGCCTCATATCCTTATGTCAATAAACACCCTCTCGCGCCATCTCGCGACAGTTTCGATAAGTTTCTTCTGAGCAAAAATGTCTTTTGCCTTTTCGGCGATTATTGGATAATCATTTTCAAGAGAGAGCCTCCTGCTCTCTGTGCGGGCGTTGACTCGGTATATAGATACAACGCCGTCTTCCATTATGGGCGCGGTAATCCCGCCCTCTTCAAGGTTTTGTATCGCGCTGCGCAAATCCGCGGAGATCTCAAACATCGAAACCCAGCCCATAGAACCGCCCCGCAGACGCGTGAGATTATCGGCGCTGATCTCTCTTGCGGTTTTTTCAAAATCCTCTTTTTTGTTAATCGTACCGCGGATTGAGTCGAGTCTTGCGGCAGTATTGTCAAACTGTTTTTGATCGGGAGCTACCCGAAGCATGATCTGACGCAATTTAACCCGGCGATCCCGTTTTTCGGTGACTTGAATTATATGAAACCCGAGTCTTGTTTCAAACGGTTCGCTTATCTCCCCTACACCCATTGTAAACGCGCGTTCCTCAAACGCAATCTCTGTGGTGGAACCCTTGGAAATGTACCCAAGCTCTCCGCCTCTGATTGCTTCGGGGCCTTCGGAGTGCTCTTTAGCGAGCTCTTCAAAATCAGCGCCGCCGTCAAGCTGTTTTTTTATCGCCTGAATCCTCGAACGCGCCGATTGACGAATCGAATCTGACGGCGTAATTTTTAAGCTGAGTTTGGAGAGATCGAAACTCTCTCCGATTTCAGGCAGACTGTCTTTATAAGCTGCGTAAAACTGCTCCACATCGCGGCGGTTGATTTTAGCCGCAAAGTAGTAGTTCTGCTGAAGCTTTTGCTTTAAAAGCTGCTCGCGGATCGTACGGCGCGCCTCCGACTTAAAGCGGGAGAGAGTTGTTCCCTGCTGAATGCGCAGCTGCATCTCAAACTGCTCCATTGTAATACCATTTTGCTGCAGAATCATAGAGATGTGATTATTAAGCGCGCTTTCAACCTCATCATTTCGTACAGAGATTGTGGTATCGCCTCTTGCCTGCACCAAGAGTACCTTATTGTCAATCAGCTCATTGAGGAATGTGCGCGTAAGCTCTGCCGTGTCAGCTGTTGCGGGATTAACTCTCATAGCGCTCATACGCATAAGAGAGTACGCTTCAAGCTCTGATTTCATAATTATCTCATCACCCACAACAGCCGCTATTCCGTCAAGACGTTCCCATGCGTATACGCTGAACGCGATTACGGCAATCATCAGGAAAACCGCACTCTTTATACTTCTCACTTCTGCTTCTCCATGCTTGTTATTGATTCACCCGGGGTTAAAACCCCGGGCTGTAGAGACACGCCGAGGACGGCGTGAGCGTCCCTGCAGGACGCGGAAATTATGATATACGAAAGATACGAAATTTACTCTGCCGCTATTCCCGGATTACTTTGCTGCTCCATATCGTGGTGCTGTCTGTCTGAGCCGGGGATAAGATCAATATTAAATTCTACGTTTGTCTTTAACCGCAGATCTGCAATTAGACGGTCTATTTCACTCTTTTGCGCTACGCTTGTGAGCCTTGCGGTAATCTCATCGTAAACCTCTTCTAACGTAGCTATAGCGCCTTTATCGTATTTACCAATTATGCGCAAAATATAAAATCCGTCATCTGAGCGGTAGGGGCCTCCGATTGAGGGTACGGCCAATGTAGCGATTCTTGCGCGCAAAAACGGCGGTACTGCATCTAACGGTACAAACGGCGGGTGATCAAGATTTGTGAGCGGGATTTTAGAGTGAGCCGCTAAAACATCACTGAATTTTTCATGAGTAACGGTGTTGCGGATTTCCCACGCGAGGTTAATATCCTGCACTACTATCTCCTGATATCTTATCATATCCTGCTCGCGGATAAACTGGCTTCTGTTCTTTTCATAATACTCTCTAATAGCCTGATCGCTCACGCCGCTTCTTCCGCCAAGAGAGTTGCGGTTAATAATCTCCGCGCTCAAAAGGTCTTTTTTCATCTTTTCAAGACGCGCTTTTATCTCATGCTCTTTGTCAACCTTGCGGCGCAGCGCTTCCTGATAAAGAAGCTCTGTACTCATCCACTGTCTCACAAAGTGTGCATTCTGTTCGTAAGTAATAATGTCTCTATACTCCATCGGGATACTTGCGTTTAAATCATCAATAGTAAGAACCGCGTTGCCTACCCGCGCAATCACAGGCGATGTTGGTTTCTTATTATTTGGGACGTTAAACTTAACGTCACACCCGGCTAAAAAAAGTACGGTGCAGATTACTACGAACGGGATGCAGATGTATTTTCTTAATTTTTTGATTTTGTTCACGGTTATTATACTCTCTTGCGCTTTCTTGTTGAGGCAAACTTATTTGCCGGTACTTAATATTCACATCAAAATCGGTACCAACATAGTACTATAAATATATATAGCGGATGGTGGGAAATGCCAAAGAAGCATTGTTTTTTCTATAAGGGGGCGGAGTTCTTTTTTTGTAAAAATTGCTATCTGTCAAAAAACAGCATTCGTGGCCGCGTCTCATGCGGGAATAAAATGTGCCGGCTTGCACATAATTTGCCCATAAAATGTGCAATGTTGCACACAATTTGCCCATAAAATGTGCGCTGTTGCACATTATCTTCTTGACATGATGTCTCTTTTATTGTAAATTATATAAAAAGGGCGGATAAATATGGTTCGAAAAGCGGTAAAAAAGCTGTTGAAGTGGAAAGAGTCAAAAGACCGTAAACCGCTTATGCTGTACGGTCTGCGCCAAGTTGGCAAAAGCTGGCTTATGAAAGAATTTGGCGCTAAATACTATAAAAATACCGTATATATAACATTTGACAATAATCCATCCGCTAAAGCCACATTCAACAGCGATTTTGACGTAAAACGCATAATCCGCGAGCTTGAAATCGAAGCGGATACGACGATTCTTCCCGGCGAAACCCTTATTATTTTGGATGAGATACAGGTATGTCCGCGGGCGGTAACATCGTTAAAATACTTCAATGAAGACGCTCCGCAGTATCATGTTATGACTGCCGGAAGTCTGCTTGGTGTAATGAATTTGGCGCAGGATGAGGAAAATGACGAGGCGGAGAGGGTGGAAAATACCGGTTTCCCCGTTGGCAAAACCGATCGCATGACACTATATCCGATGAATTTTATAGAATTTTTAATTGCCGTAGGGGAAGAACGTTTCGCCAAATTAATTGAGAATTTAGATTTTAAGACTGTTGTACCCTTCGCGCAAAAAATATCCGATCTTATGACTCAATACTTTATCGTAGGCGGAATGCCCGCCGCTGTTAAAAAGTACGCTGAGTCTCGCAGCTTTCAAGATGTGCGCGATGTCCATTACGGTTTGATAAACGACTATTACGCCGATTTTGCGAAACATGTCCCAAAATGGGATATCGCCAAAACACGCAGGCTATGGGAGAACGTACCGCTGCAGCTTGGCAAAGAGAACAGGCGCTTTCTGTATTCCGATATGAAAAAGGGGAGCCGCGGACGCGATTACGAAACAGCTCTGCAATGGCTCATTGACGCGGGGATGGTTAGTAAAGTCAACCGCGTAAGCCAGCCGCACATGCCGCTTAACGCTTACATGGAAGAGGCAATATTTAAACTCTACATGCCCGACACAGGTTTATTGTCAACCCTGACAGGGCTTGACCCCCGCGTTTATATTGAGCCGAACAACGCGATATTCCATCACTATAAAGGCGTTCTTGCCGAACAGTTTGCACTGCAGGAAATTCGTGCAAGCAACACAAATCTTCAAATATACTTTTGGGCCAGCGAAGCCAATAAGGCCGAGATAGAATTCGTCGTGCAGGCAAATAATAAAATTATTCCCATTGAGGTTAAAGCAGGCAAAAACACCAAATCAGAAAGTCTGCGCTCCTATATCTCAAGAAAAGATTTTGCCGCCTCAATAGCCGTCAGAACCTCATTGAACGACTACAGGGTTGCTGACAATATTTATAATTCCGATTGTGTATTATATGATATTCCTCTGTATATGATCGGGGGATTTGAGAGGGTGATTTTTGATGCGAATGAGAATTGCTGAATTTTCACAATTATGATAGATTATATTAAATAAAAACTAGTGCGCTTTTTTTCAGTTGCGTTCAACTTCTTCTACCGAAATCCCCATTATTTGAGAAATTTGGGAAGACGGCATTCCCAAAGATTTCATTTTTTGGACGGCGTCCTTGTTTTTTAGAACAAGTATATCTTTTTCTTGGGCAATCGCGTCTTTTTCTCGGGCAAGTTCTTCGTATTCTTGCTTTACTTGTCTGAGTTCCTGATCTTTTTTTCCGAACGCTTCTTCCATCGCTTCGAGATACTCTTGCTCTTTTTGCAGCATTTTTAGCGTTTCTTCATCAGCGGCAGATTTTTGCAAAATCCTCACCAATTCTTTAAGTTCCGGATCTACTTGCTCCAAGTCCTCTTCGGTTAAATTTAATCCTTTAGTTGTCTCCGTTTCGCCGATGAAATTTGCCTGCTCAAAAATCGATAATAAATTATCTAATTTTGTTTTATAACTCGGCTTTATTCTCAGCGCTTGAATAAAATACGCATTATGCGTTAAACTTCCCACAAAATAATCGTTGCTGCTTAATTTTTCGTTGGTGCGTAAATCCCAACAATCTGGACGAGCCATAAAAGCCGGCGAATCAACGGACAAATCAAAGCCAAGAATGTATATTGATATTATCGGAAGCACGGAAGCAATGTATTCTTTGCCCAAATATCGTCGAAAACGGGTAATGTCTGCCAAATGTTTCGCTTTTTGCAGTTCTATTATTACGCTTTTTTCTGTGCCGTCTTTTAATTTTATTTTAGCCGAAAAATCCATCCGAAAAAGTGTTACTTTTTGGGTTATGGGGTCTTCTTGAATACGTTCTTGCGGAGTTTGTGTAAGTTCTATTACCTCACAGTCCAAAATCGTGCCGACAAAAAACTTTGCAACACGATTATTTTCCATAATTTGCTTGAACGACACATCGTAAATCGGGTTTACAATTACCATATTTCCTCCTGTAGGGGAAAATACTATTTGCCGAAAAAGGAAAATCGAGAATAACTACCGTGAGTAAAAATTAGAGATGTTTTAACCAAAAGGACACTGAAAAAACAGATGAATAGTTATACCGCTTATAAGAGCAGCAGTATATGCAATATTGCGGTTATCCATAGATTTTTTGGTGCAGGTGTAATTATAATTTAAGAGCAATAATTTTTCCAGTCAAAGCGAAAATTTTTTTTTGCATTGTTATTAGCAGGATATCTATATTTTTAAGGATAATTGCAGTCTTATGTCCATAAAAACTAACCCGAACCGGAGTTAACAAATAATGCCCATTCCTTTCAAACCAAACCCATCAAAAACAAGAGTAACAGCAATCGGCTCGGCGCTTATGGATTTATGTCTTATTGAGTCGGATGATTTTTTAAGCGGCTCGGGTGCGCAAAAGGGCGGGATGGTGATGGTTGATCATACGCACATTACAAGCGTGCTTTCAAAAAGCGCCGCGCGTCCAAGCATTGTGCCCGGAGGCAGTGCGTGCAATACGATTGTGGGGGTGGGAAGACTTGGAGCGAAGGCTCGGTTTATCGGTAAACGGGGGAGTGATGATCTCGGTAATACATTTGAACAAAGTCTTGTGAAAAGCAATGTTGATCCGATTTTATTCAAATCCCCATCCGCAACAGGACACGTGCTGTCAATAATCACCCCGGACGCTCAGCGTTCAATGCTTACTTATCTTGGCGCGTCTGCGGAAACTCAGCCTCACGAAATAGAGGAGAAACATTTTGAAGACAGCGCGTTTGTTCACATTGAAGGATATCTGCTTTTTAACGAAAAGTTATTGCTGAGCGCGCTTAAAGCCGCCAAAGCCGCGGGTGCGCTTATCTCGCTTGACTTGGCCAGTTTTACCGTCGTAGAAGCGTCAAGGAAACTTTTGGAAGAGATCGCCGACGAGTATGTTGACATATTGATAGCTAACGAAGATGAAGCGGCAGCTTTCACCGGACATAAGGATGAACAAAAGGCGGCGGAAGCGCTTGGCAAAAGAGCGGCTGTTGGAGTGATGAAACTTGGCAAGCGGGGCAGTGTTATCATCCACAAAGACAACGCCGTAAAAATTGAACCGTGCGGAAGCGGTAAAGCTGTTGATACGACAGGCGCCGGTGATCTTTGGGCGTCTGGATTTCTTTACGGACTTGTGAAAGGGTATGATATAGAAAAAAGCGGCAAGATCGCCTCTCTTTGCGGATTTGAGGTGTGTCAGGTTGTCGGAGCGCATATTCCTGATGAAGGGTGGGATCGTATAAAACAGGCCGCAGCTCTGTAGTCCCAAAGGGACTTAACGTCTATAACCTCCGGCGTAAGCCGGAGAGGAATCAGGCATACCCTATCCACACAGCCCCAGCGGGGCATTGTCTTTATGCCCGCGAAATCTTTCTTGTCAACTTAAAAACCTCCGCCGCCAATATCACCGTAAAAGCAAGCGCGGTAATCTTGACCCACATCTCAAATGACAGAGGTACGGTTTTGAAAAACGCGCCTGCAAATTGTATGATAATAACCTGAACTCCAAATGTCATCCCAACAACAAAGAGCATCAGCTTATTACGGTGGATATTTTTGAAAATACTGGTGTCGCCTAATTCCCGGCTGTTAAACGCGTTGAATAATTGAAAAAGGACAAAAAGCGTGAAAAGTACTGTCGATTCCTGTGCCGCGTCAGCTTGCAGAAAGTTAAATTTCTTTTGGAGGATGACAATGACCGCCATAAAAATCCCGCTGAGCAGAATTTTTGAGAGTATCCTTTTTGATATAATATAAGAGTTCCTTTTTGTCGGCTGGCGCTTCATCAGATCATCGCGTATAGGCTCAAGTCCTAAAGTCAGCGCGGGAGGGCCGTCCATAATAATATTAATCCACAAGAGCTGCAGCGCAGTAAACGGCGCGCCAAGACCTAAAAATATTGACGATAGAACAGTCGTAACGGACGCTAAATTCGTAGTTAATTGGAAGCAGATAAAACGCTGGAAATTTTCGTAGATTCCCCGTCCCCACTGTACGGCTTTTACTATTGTAGAAAATGAATCATCAAGCAGAACAATATCAGCCGCTTCTTTTGAAACTTCTGTGCCTGTTATTCCCATAGCGATTCCTACATCCGCGTTTTTAATTGCGGGGGCGTCGTTTATTCCGTCTCCTGTAACAGCTACTACATGGCCGTCTGATTTTAAAAGTTGAACAACACGCATTTTTACAACCGGTGTACTTCTTGCGATAATACGTATTTTTGTCAACTGTTTTGTAAGTTCCTCATCCGACAGATGTTCAAGATCTCTCGCTTCAACTGCCAAGTGATCTTCGGATAATAGATTTAATTCATTCGCGATTGCTTTTGCGGTTATGATATTATCACCGGTTAAAATTTTTAGATCAATCCCTGCGCTGCGGCAGCTATTTACAGCGTCATAAACATCTTTACGAAGCGGATCTGTGATAGCTGCGAATCCGTCAAAAATCATCTCTGATTCTATATCACGTCTTGCGGATTCATAATCACTCTCGCTCTTATTATTATTGATAGATATTTTTTTATGAGAGAACGCGATTACGCGGCACGCTTTTTCCTGAAAACGTGTGATCTGTTTTGTGATTTCTTCTGTTTGACTTTCGGATAGATTACATTGTGAAATTATTTTTTCGGGACTTCCCTTTGAGAAAGCAACGGATTCACCTGAAATATCCGCAATCGTAGTCATGTTTTTATTTTCAGATGAGAATGGAAAGACGTAGCTTATTTTTTGATTACCGCGGATATCGGTATAATCATATCCTGCTGTTTTTGCGGCGTGAAGAAGAGCGCACTCTGTTGGATTTCCTAAAAACTTAATCTCGTTTTCGTTAAAATTTACATCCGCGTTTGAGTTGATACAAAAATTTTCGATCAACAAGCCGGAATTTAATTTTTCCGGGACGATCATTGTATTACCATCATAAATATTAACAACCGTCATTCTATTTTCTGTAAGAGTCCCCGTTTTATCCGAGCAGATTACATTGATACAACCAACCGTTTCGCACGCGACCATTTTTTTTACAAGCGCGTTTTGCTTTGACATTTTTATTATGTTAATCGCAAGAGAGATAGCTACTATCGTCGGTAAACCTTCGGGGACAGACGCGACTATCAGCACGATACTTGTAATAAATGCTTCCGCGATATTGGCGAGTGTTGCGGTGTCGGTTTTCATAAATATAAACAGTTGAACTAAAAAGGCTATAGCGGCAGCAGCCGTGCCAAAGAACGCGATAGTTTTTCCAAGTTTTCCTAACTTTTCCTGCAATGGAGTACTTGTCTTTTCTGTCTTAGAAAGTTCAGCCGCTATTTTTCCAAATTCTGTACCATAGCCAACATCAGTAACAATCATCTTCCCGCTGCCATTTGTAATAAAACATCCTGAATAAAGCATATTGAACCGCTCTGCGACCGGAGTCTTTTCATCACTTATCATAATGTCAGGATTCTTTTTGACAGGTACGCTTTCACCGGTAAGGGAAGATTCATCCGCCTGTAAAGAGATACTCTCTATAAGCCTGCCGTCTGCCGGGATTTTATCCCCCGTCTCAATAACAATAATATCTCCTACAGCTATTTCCTTTTGTGAAATCAGTTTAGGATGACCGTCTCTTATCACCTTAACCGCAGTATCATCGGTTATTTTTGTGAGGGTTTCAAACGCTTTCGCGCTTCTGCCCTCCATTGCTACTGTGATGATTATAGAGATAGAAATTGCGGCAAAAATCCCCACACATTCTAAAAAGTCCGCCTCGGCGCCTTTTGTATGCAGTATGATGTTGACTGCAACCGCGATAACCGCGGCGAGAATCAACATTATAATCATAGGTTCACCGCAAGCGGAGAAAACGCGGCTTATAAGTGATGGAGATTTTGCGGCGGAGAGTACATTTGCGCCGTATTCTAAAATGTTCTGCGCAGCTTGAAAGTCAGTCAATCCTTTTTGAGGATTTGTCTTAAATTTCCTTATTAACGACTCTTTTGATTCCATGAAGTGATTCATATTCGATCTTCCCTTTTGTCTATTATTTATACAATAAAAAAACTCAAGCATAGTTTTGAGAGCTACACTTGAGTCATATTGTATAAAACAAAAGCTCACGCATAGCTACAATTTATAGCCATACGTGAGTCTCGTTAATTAAGTCAAGCCAGATGGTACTATCCATCGAGATTGTTGGCTTGGCGCACAGAAACTTCTGTGCCAACTACTCCCCCACGGGTATTTTTTCTATACTCATAAAATATATAAAACAGAGGGAGGAGTCAAAATAAAAATCTTTCGTTTTGAAAACCTGCCCACTTTTAGCTGAGTATCATTTATATTATACTGCATAACGGCATAAACCTCACGGCCCTGCGTGCAGTTGCGTGCGGTGCAGTGTAGATTTATGCCGTGTACCGGTATATATGTTTTTAGGGACAGGGAGTAATAGCTATGCAGCCGCTTGCAGGTTTAATAATGGGTTCGTCTTCTGACTGGGACACTATGTGCCACGCGGCACAAATTATGGATGAATTGAAGATTCCCTATGAAACAGAGGTCGTTTCCGCTCACCGGACTCCGGACAAGCTTTTTGACTATGCCGAAAACGCAGATAAAAGAGGCATTGAGGTTATAATCGCGGGCGCGGGCGGCGCGGCGCATCTTCCCGGTATGGCGGCGTCAAAAACAAGTCTGCCGGTGATAGGCGTTCCAGTTCAGTCAAAAGCGCTTAACGGGATGGATTCGCTTTTGTCTATCGTGCAGATGCCCGCCGGTATTCCTGTCGCGGCTATGGCGATTGGTAAAGCGGGAGCGGCAAACGCCGCGCTTATGGCAGCCTCTATTCTTGGCAACAAGTATCCGCAGATCAAAGCGAGTTTGAATGAATATCGCACAAAACAGACTGACAAAGTATTATCTAACCCTGATCCAAGGGCGGGAAAATGAGAATAGGGATTTTAGGCGGCGGACAGCTTGCGCGTATGCTTGCGCTTGGGGGAATTCCTCTTGGAGCCAAGTTTGTGGTGCTTGAACCTACACAGGATGTATGCTCCGATGACGTTTGTGAGCATATTGTAGGGTTCTATAGTGATACAGCAACACTTGATCAATTTGCGGATAAGGTTGACATCATTACTTATGAATTTGAAAACGTGCCCTCAAAATGCGCGAATTATTTGTCTGCAAAAAAACCTGTTTATCCGCCTCCCGCGGCGTTAGAAGTATCGTGTGACCGCCTCAAAGAGAAAACTCTTTTTAAAGAGCTTGGAATAGACACGCCGAATTTCGCGGCAATACAAAGTCTTGACGACCTGACTTCAGCGCTGCGTGAAATTGGTTTTCCATCCGTTCTGAAAACACGTACTCTTGGTTATGACGGAAAGGGTCAGGCTGTACTTCGCAGTGAGGCTGATGTTGAAGTTGCATGGGCGCAGCTTGGCGGTGTGGATTGTATTTTAGAGGCGTTTGTCCCTTTTACAAGAGAGATAAGCGTAATCGCGGTAAGATCGCGTATTGGTGAAACGGTATTTTATCCTGTAAGTGAAAACACTCATAAAAATGGTATTTTACATAAGGCAATCTGCCGTCCCGCGGACCCCATGCAAAAGCCGGCGGAAGAGTACATCAAAAAGCTGTTCGAAAAACTCAACTATGTTGGGGTTTTAGCTCTTGAGCTTTTTGAAATGAACGGAAAACTTCTCGCAAACGAGATAGCTCCGAGAGTTCATAACACCGGTCACTGGAGTATCGAGGGCGCAAACACAAGTCAGTTTGAAAACCACATCCGCGCTATTACAGGATTGCCGCTTGGAGATACCTCACCGGTGGAATTTTGCGCGATGGTGAATTTTATAGGAGAGACGCCAAACGCGGCGGCGGTGCTTAGTATTAAGGGTGCGCACTTTCATGATTACGGAAAGGAAGCAAAACCGGGACGCAAATTGGGTCATGCTTCTATCCGCCGTCCAACCAAAGAAGCTATGCTTGAGGGATTTGACAAGTTGCTCTCGTTAGTAAATTAATTGCCAAGATATGCCGAGGCGTTGCGCGCAGCGCCCTTACAACATATACTGACTAACGGCATAAATCTACACTGCACTGCACGCAGGGCCGTGGGGCTGCTTAGCGGCACAGTGTAGATTTATGCTGTGAAGCGGTATATACATCCCCATCAATCAACCTGCTTTAAGCTTTTTCTTCACAGCCTCTGCAATAATCTTAATCCCCATTTCGATTTTTTCCTCAGGCGTGCTTGAGAAAGCAAGGCGCAGACAATCGTTTTTTGTCCCGTGCGGATCAAAAGCGCTGCCTACTACGAATGCCGCGCCGTTTGCTAACGCTTCATCAAATACTTCTGTTGCATCCATATTTTTTGGCAATGTTACCCAAATGTAAAATCCACCCTTGGGAGTAGTCCAGCTTATCTCCTCGGGCATATATTTTTTGAGACTGTCGAGCATAATTGAGGCGCGAATTGCATAAGCTGAGCGTAGTCCTTCAAGATACCCGCCTAATTTATTCTGAGATAAAAACTGAGCGGCAAGCACCTGTGTGAACGATGGGGAACAGGCATCCATAGACTGTTTTGACTGCTCGCATTTATCGGCGATTTCGATTGGAGCTGCAAGCCATCCAAGGCGCATACCGGGACTGAAAATTTTGGCAAATGAACCGGTGTAACAAATAGGCACCGGCGAATTTTTCATAGCTTTGAGCGGAACGGTAAGCTCTTTATCACGGGCGTCAAAATAGAGTTCACCATAAGGGTCGTCTTCAAGTATGCAGATATCTCTCCCCTTAAGGCAGTCCAAAAGCTCCTGTTTGCGTTTGATGCTGTAAATCATCCCTGCCGGATTGTGGAAATATGGAGTCAGGTATAAAATTTTTGCTTTTGAACCGATTCTGTCAAGAGTTTCAAGGAGCTGCGGAATGATAATTCCATCGTTGTCTAAATCCACTCCGGCTAACTCCGCCTCATAAGATTTAAACGCGGCGAGAGCGCCTATAAAGCTGGGGTTTTCTGTTACAACCACATCACCGGGATCCAAAAAAACCTTTGCTACAAGATTTATCGCCTGTTGAGCGCCGGTTGTGACAATTAAGCCTTGATCGTCAAAACTTATGCCTTTTGATTCCATATATTTTTTGATCTCAGCGATAAGCGGAGGAAAGCCGTCTGTGGCCCCATACTGCATGCCAAACCGCTTAATCTGATCTGGAAGCTCTTTATAAATTTCATCGACAATTTCAACTGGCAAAAGCGACATTGCGGGAGATCCGCCGGCAAAAGAGATAACATTGGGGTCGGCTGCTAATTTCATTAAGCGGCGAATTTCAGAGGAACGCATTCCCTGAGCGCTTGAAGAGAGTGTGGGCATTTTACGTAATGTCCTTTCCGGTGATATGAAGTATAATTAATAATTTACAATATACAATCTATAAATAAATGATGATGATCTATTCATTAATTAATATCTTTAAACAAATTAAAACGCTGCATGAGGACAACCGCCGCCTGCGCATGACGGCATAGCTCTGCCGCCGCATCCGCCCCCGCTTGCACACGATGGCATACCCGATCCGCTTTTCATTGATATGCCGCCAATAGCAGACATGCACTTTTGCGTTTCAGAAGCTCCGCACGCGGGGCATGGAATTTTTTTATCGCGGTCGCCGGTGACTAACTCTTCAAAAAAGTTACTGCATTTTTCACATTTATACTCGTAAATCGGCATCTGTTATCCTTTTTTACCTTATTGATCATTCCATAGTAGTTGCACTGTACATCTCCATAAATATAATATATTTTCTTATTTGAATATTTAATCATCTATCATATCGTTTAAAAGAGTTAAAACCAGCGAGGTGAATACAATATGAAATCATACCGCAAAGAACTAACTTTCCGTACCAAGACACGCCGGGCATATGTAAACATTACCCCGCATATCGAAGCCGCTTTAGCCGAAAGCGGAATCAGTGATGGATTATGCCTTGTCAATGCCATGAATATCACGGCAAGTGTATTCATCAATGACAACGAGAGCGGCCTGCATCGTGACTTCGAGCGGTGGTTAGAAAAACTCGCGCCGGAAAAGCCTCACAGTCAATACGACCATAACGGATATGAAGATAACGCAGACGCGCATTTAAAGCGGTCTGTAATGGGGCGTGAAACTGTTGTCGCGATCACCAATGGAGCGCTTGACTTTGGAACGTGGGAGCAGATATTTTACGGCGAGTTCGACGGTATGCG
>Ga0123353_10000883_pt1 | contig 36563 bp, 30 predicted proteins | sample TergutLab28metaG_3_FD_92763 | JGI IMG/M metagenome (GOLD analysis project Ga0123353, IMG submission 92763) | Labiotermes labralis P3 segment gut microbial communities from Petit-Saut dam, French Guiana - Lab288 P3 | ecosystem: Host-associated > Arthropoda: Insects > Digestive system > Gut ... | reverse complement strand
GTGGTGTCAAGGTCGTCGGCGAAGCCGGAAACGTCGTCGAGGCAACGCGGCTCATAAAGACGGTTCCGTGCGATGTGATCTTTCTCGATATCCACATGCCCGGGTTTTCCGGTGTCCAGCTTGCCGAGGCACTCCTCGCGCACGCCCGCCCGCCGGCGATTGTCTTCGTGACCGCCCATTCTGAGCACGCGGTGAAAGCGTTTGAAGTCAGGGCGACCGACTACCTCGTAAAACCGGTCGAGCTTGACCGCCTCAAGCAAGCGGTCTCGCGTTTGGTGCCTGTTGCCGAACAGGGATCTGCGAAAGCCGAGCGCATTTCGGTCGAAAAAGCCGGCAAGAAGCTGTTGATCAATGCTGAGGACATCTTCTATATCATGTCAAAGGATGACTACAGCTATCTGCTCACCCGTTTTGGCCGGTATCTTTCGACGATGTCTTTGGCGAGTCTCGAGGCCAAGCTGGAGGCATCGGGGTTTTTCCGTACGCATCGGCGGTACCTGGTAAACCTTACGTGCGTCAAAGAGGTGGAGACTGTACACGGCGGGACCCTTTTCCTTACGCTTATGGATGAGGATGCGACACAGGTCCCGGTTTCTCGGCGGCGTGTGTCCTCGCTGAAAAAGGCGTTGGGGTTTTAAAGAGGATGTGTTTTGCAAAAAATGTCTACAAAGAGAGTGTCCACAGAGAGGGTGAGGGTGTCCACAGGGGGGGCATCTGCAGAGAGGGTGTCCGCAAGAAGAGCCTCCATAGAGAGAGTGCCCGCGCAAGGACCGCTGTGCAGAATCGGGCTCATCTCGGACACGCATGGCTTTCTTGACCCACGCGTCATGGCTGCGTTTCGAGGCGTTGATCGCATACTGCATGCCGGCGACATCGGTCGGCCGCACGTGCTTTGGGAACTCCAGGCCCTGGCACCGACTGATGCGGTTTTGGGCAACACGGACTCGGCGATATGCGTTGGCGAGGACCTGCCCCTCATGCGCCACTTGCCGATATGCGGGGTAGACATCGTGCTCGTCCACGACCAGCGCAATGCGTCGGCGGCGTTGCAGGCGGTTGGCGCTGCGGATGCCGTTGTCTTTGGGCACTCGCATCGTGCGGTTGTTGCGCACGATGACGGCCTCCTGTGGATCAACCCGGGCTCTGCGACACGACCGAGAGGCAATGAGCCTCGCGAGAGCGTCGCAGTCCTCGAGCTTGCCGAGGACGCCGAGCCGACTGCACGGATCCTGTTTCTTGACGAGTTCAGCTGAGAGGCATCTTTTTTGCCGCGTCCGAGAGCGCCTGTGCTAAAGCCCTGATGGAGGCATCTGATGTGTTTGCCAAGTCGACCCAAAGTACCCTTCTGTCCAGCTTGGCCAACGCGATGAGGTCGCCTTCGGCTTGGCTGCGGTGGAGGTCTTGCAGGCTCCAGGGCTTACCGGGCACGGGCAGATCCATGGTGTCCTGCGCGGTGACGAGCACAAAGGCTCCTGTGGGAGGCCCGCCCTTGTGGAGCTGGCCGGTCGAATGCAGGTAGCGTGGCCCCAGCCCAAAGCAGACTGCATGTCCGGTCGCATCAGCAGCAGCTCGGGCAGCCTCACCGAGTGGCGCAAGCAGGTCGGGATCGTTTGGCAGGAAGGCGAGCAGGGAGAGGTAGTCGCCGGGTCTAAGCGTGGCGAGCATGCAGGAGAGCGCGGGCGTGAGGCTGCGTGAGGATTGCGGTTCAAGCTGCAATCCGCCCAGGGGGGTTATTGAGACGGCTGGCCAGCCGGAGGATCCTGTTGGCTGTGGGGTCGGCGGGGCTGCCGAACCGTCCAGGATCGCAGATGCCGCATCTTTGGCAGCCGCAACACTTGGCTCATCGAACGGGTTCACCCCGAGCACAGATCCAGCAAGCGCGACCGCGTACTCCCAGCGCACGAACTCGGCCGCAATGTCATAGGGGTCACGTAAGATGATCTCGAGCTTGGGGATGCGGGTGTCCTCGGCTGCCGCCGGTGCTGTCGGTGTCGCCGCGCTGTCTGCTGCCGCCGGTGCCGGGTCGTCTGCTGCTGCCGGTGTCGCGCCCGCGCTATCCGCGACCGCGCCGCCCGCCAAGCGCACGGCGACTATCGCACGGTCGGGCCCGTGCAGGCGGGGCTGATCGGCAATCTCAAAGACGGGCACGATGCCGATGCCGCTCTTGCCGAGCGACTCCGCCACAAGCTGCTCGATCCAAAGCCCGATGGCGGTAAGCCCATGTGGCGTGATGATCGTGAGCTTGTCGGCGGCTGAAGCGTACGCGTCAAGCATGAAGGCCGCTAAAGCGGCAGCAGGGTTGTCGGCGATCGGCTCAGGCTGAGAGCAGAGCGCCTCGGCTGCTGCTGCGCGCTGCGTCAAGCGTGCTATATCAGCCCCGGCGAGCGCGGCGGGAACCAGCCCAAAGGCTGTAAGAGCCGCAAACCTTCCCCCCACGTCCGCTGGCGTGAGGATGACCTTGTAGAAATCGTCTTTGTGCGCGAGCGCCTCAAGTGGGCTGCCCTTGTCGGTCAAAGCGACGAACTGTTGGCCGGCGCGGTCGGAGCCAAGCTCCTTTACCGCCCGCTCGCGGAAGATGGAGTAGAGCGCGTTCGGCTCGACCGTGCTCCCGGACTTGCTTGCCACAAGGTGCAAGGTGTTTGCGGCCATCGTCTTTGCAAGCACTTGCGTGACGGTGGTAGGCGCAACGGTGTCAAGGACGTGCATGCGCGGGTGCGGGCGGCGCATGCTGTCATCGGTGCCGCCGTTATCTCTAGTATTGTCGCCGGTGTTGCCGCCGCCACCGTTGTCGTCGCCGGTGTTGCGCCACCCATCGGTGCTGTCAGCGCCTACTACTGCCGAGATCGCAAGTGCGGCGAGGCTTGAGCCGCCCATCCCAAGTAATACGACATCGGTCACGCCCTCGGTTGCGGCCTGCTCGGCAAGGCTTGTGGCTTGCGCCAAAACGCCAAATGGGACGTTGGCAGCGGTCTTGGTCGCGAGCCCCACCCAGCCGAGGCGGCTCTTGATGCGCTCTCTCTCCTCGGCGATCACCGAGCAAAGCGTCGGGTCGCGCCTCACGAGCCGTGCTATCGCATCTGTTCGGGCGAGGTGCTCAAGTGCTGTCATAGGTGCCCTTTCGTGCGGCTCATGTGTGAGTCATCGGTCACGCCAGGAGAAAAGCATAACCGAAAGGCGCATTTGACCATACGTCAAACGCAGAGCGGCTCAAAAACTGATTCAAAAATCTGCAAGCGTGACAGCCTTTTTGATGCATGCGGTTTGAGCCATTGCGGTTTCTGCTCGGAAAGGTGCCTTGCAAATTTTGCTGATGTGGGCTGGCATGATGCTGAGGAAGCGCCTCACAAACCGAAAGAACAGCTCGCAAAATTGCAGGCCAGAGGCTACCATTTAGAGCCTTGCTGGCCAGGGCTTGTTGGCGCAGTGGGATTCTGTAGACCTAGCAGATCCTTGGCAGCTGCTCGCCTACGAGCATGTCCATGATCCGGGTGGCCCCAAAAGCCGTCTCCACATAAACGCGCCCGGGCATGTTCCCGGCGACACGACCGATGATGGCAGCATCCGAGCCGTACGGCGCGCCCCTCATCGCCGCAAGGGCGGCCTCGGCTTGCTCCTCGGGCACGATCGCAGCCATCTTCCCCTCGTTCGCGACCTGGAAAACATCATAGCCGAGCATCTCGGAAGCGCCTTTTACCTGTGGCTTTACCGGGACATCCGCCTCTTTTACGGTGATCGGCACATTCGATGCTGTTGCGATCTCATTGAGCGCGCTTGCAAGGCCGCCTCGCGTGGGGTCGCGGAAGCAGCGTGTGTCAGGTGCGGCCTCAAGCACCGCTGCGCACATCTCGGCAAGCGGGGCGGCATCTGAGGAGATGTCGGCCTCAAAGCCGAGTCCTTCTCGGCAGGAGATGATGGTGATGCCATGGTCGCCGAGCGTGCCGGAGAGCAAGACGACATCACCTTCGCGGGCGTAGGAGCCCGAAAGGTCGGTGCCGGGCCTCAAAACGCCGATGCCGGCGGTATTGATGTAGATCCCGTCGCCGTGGCCGCGCTCAACGACCTTGGTGTCGCCCGTAACGATGTGGACGTTTGCTTCGCGTGCGGCGGCGCGCATCGACTCAAGGATCCGGTGCAGGTCTTGGATGGCCATCCCCTCCTCGAGGATGACTGCCATCGAAAGGTAAAGCGGGCGGGCACCGCTGGTGGCGACGTCGTTCACGGTTCCGCATACCGCGAGCCTGCCGATGTCGCCCCCTGGGAAAAAATGCGGGGTCACGACATAGGTGTCGGTCGAGAACGCGATGCGGCTGCCGGGGATGGTAAGCGATGCGGCATCGTCCAAACGCGAGAGCGCCTCTTCGGAAAGCCCCGCGACGAACACGTCCTCGACGAGCGCGCGCATGAGGGTTCCGCCTGAGCCGTGGGCGAGCATGATTTTTTCAGCGTGCATCTGCGCCTCCGGTCTTTCCAAGATCGGTGTATCGGTAATAGGCCGCGCAGCTTCCCTCGCTGGAGACCATACACGGGCCGACGGGGTGCTCAGGAGTGCATGCCTTTGAGAAAAGCCTGCACTCAAAGGGGAGCACAATACCGCGTAGCACGTCACCGCACTGGCAGCCTTTGACCTCCCGTGGCCGAGGGACGCTCACGGTAAAACGCTTGGTTGCGTCAAGCGCGGAAAACTCCTGGGAGATATTGAGCCCGGAGCCCGGTATCACGCCGATGCCTCTCCATTCGGCATCCGCAGGCTCAAAGGCGCGTTCCATGAGCTTGCGGGCGTGCTCGTTACCGTCTGCGTTGGCACCCCGGCGGTACGCGATCTCGATCTCTGCGCGACCCTGCTCAAGTTGGGATACAAGCATCCAGATAGCCTGCAGTATGTCCACTGGCTCAAACCCGGCAATAACCCCGGAAGTACGATAGGTATCTGCAAGGAACTGGTAAGGGCTGAGACCTATGATCGTCGAGACATGGCCAGGGAGCATGAAGGCATCTACCTCGACATCCGGGTCGTTTACGAGTGCGTCAAGCGCACCAGGCACTGTCTTGTGGGCACAGAAGACAGAGAAATTGCTGATGCCGCTGTCATGGGCCCGGATCAGGGCGGCAGCGATAAGGGGGGCGGTGGTCTCAAAACCGACAGCTATGAATACCACCTCACGCGACGGGTCTTTTTGAGCGAGATCAAGGGCGTCAAGGGGTGAATACACAATGCGGATATCGCGACCGTCGGCCTTTTCGGCGCTGAGCGATGAGCTGCTGCCAGGCACCTTCATCATGTCGCCAAAAGTGGTGAGGGTGATCCCGTCAAGCCTGCCCAGTGCAATAGCGGTATCAATGTCGCGGTTTGCAGTGACGCACACAGGGCACCCTGGGCCTGAGAGCAGGGTGACCCACTCGGGCATGACGGTGCGCAAGCCGCTTTTTGCGATTGAGACGGTGTGGGTGCCGCAGACCTCCATGATCTTTATCGGGTGTCCGGGGAATGTGCTATGGATGGCATCGATAAGCCTGCGGGCGACTTTAGGGTCGCGGAACGCCGGAAGATCCATAGCGGCTAGGCTTTCTCAGCAGGGGCGGGGTCGCTAAAAATCGGGAGGTCTTTGAGCAGGTCAAGCGTCTCGGCCGCTGTTCCCTCGTCGATGACCTGTAGGGCAAAGCCGGCATGCACGAGCACGAAGTCGTCCTTCTTTGCGTCGGGCACCAAGTCGAGTGATATCACGCGGGTGACACCCATGATGTCAACTGCTGCCATGTTATTCGGTTCCAACGAAATAACTTGCGCCGGAATGGCAAGACACATTTTCTGTTCCCGTCTCTTATTTAGGGATCTGGCTGCTCGTGTGTGCAATCATATCGCGTGCCGAGCGCTTGGGCGATGATGGCTTGTCCGTAAGAGATTGCTCCATCGTTGGCCGGTAAGTTCACATGGGTGAGTGGTGTGAGCCCTGCTTTCTTAAGAGCTGCTGCTGAACCCCCTAAAATGATGCGGTTCATGAACACTCCGCCGCCCAGGGCAACGAGCTTTGTCTCGGCGGCCAGAGATGCCTTGAGCGCGACATCGACCACGCATTTCACGACCGCATGATGGAAGCGTGCAGAGATGACCGAGGCATCGGCTCCGGAAGCGACATCGTCCAAAACAGCCGCGATAACGGGCGTAGGGTCAATCGTCGACCCAAGGAGGCCGAACCTGTAGGCACCGTCGGGAATGCCGTCGGCGGTGGCACCGTCGGCAACGCTGTTGGCGATCTCGCTGATGGCGGTTCTGCTGGCAGCCGCCTCAAGGAGCATCGCTGCCTGGCCTTCAAAAGCTGCGTCATCGGCTATCCCTGTAAGTGCGGCTACTGTGTCAAAGAGCCGACCGACCGAACTTGTGAGTGGCGAGTTCACCGAGCGCTCGACCATCGTCCTCAACGTACGCTCCTCACCGGACGCAAGACGGTCGCGCAAAGACCCTGCGCCCGGATGGCTAAGCAGTCCTAGTCCGATCAGGGTTCCTATCGCCATGCGTGCGGGACGGCGGATCGCTGATGCCCCACCTGGCATCGGCACGTATCGCAGGTGGGCAAAGCGCTCGAAGCTGCTCCAGTCGGCCAAAAGCACTTCGCCGCCCCAGATGTGTCCGTCGATCCCGTATCCGGTCCCGTCAAATGCGATGCCCACCACGCGCTCGCTGACGTTGTGTTCGGCGGTCACGCTGGCGATGTGCGCATGATGGTGCTGCACGCCGAGGGTCGGCAGCCCAGAGCCCAGGGCCCATTTGCTCGAGAGGTACTCTGGATGCAGGTCATGGGCCACAAGTGTCGGCTTGACGCGGAACAGACGCTCGTAGACGGCAAGCGTCTCCTCAAAAGCGGCCATGGTCTCGGCGTTCTCGAGGTCTCCAATGTGTTGGGAGACGAATGCATGCTCGCCAGTGAGCAGGGTGAATGTGTTTTTCTGTTCCGGGCCCACGCCTAAGATGGGGGTAATGCTCGCAGCTTCGCCTTCTGTGCTGCTTGCTGTGTCGCTTTCAAAGCCGGTCTCAGTGCTGTCTTCGGCGCTGCCCGCCACACTCTTTCCGCGGGGTGCTGGCAAGGGTGCCGGTGCTGGCAAGGGCACCGGCAGCGGGTACGGGGCATACCCGCGCGCCCGCCTTACGGGCTCGGCAGTCCCGCCGACAACCCGCACGACGCTGTCATCGTATCGACTATATATCTTGCGGTCATGCATCAGGAACGCGTCGGCTATCTTGCTAAGCCGCTTCAGTGCCTCGGCGTTGTCTATGCAGATCGGCTCGTCTGAGATGTTGCCGCTGGTCATCACAAGCGGCTGCTGCACAAGTGAGAGCAGCAGGTGGTGGAGCGGGGTGTAAGGCAGCATTATGCCGATCTCGGCAAGGCCGCCGCCGACAGTTTCTGCAAGCGGGGCGGGTGCGCCGGGGGCAGGGGCAAACCCGTCGCTTGAGCGCATGAGCAGCACGATGGGGCGGGTCGTTCCGGCAAGCAGCGATTCCTCTGCCGCGGACACATCACAATATGCGTGAGCGGCTGACACGTCTTGCACCATGATGGCGAGTGGCTTCCCCCATCGGTGTTTGCGACTGCGCAGTTGCGCGACCGCGCCCTCAGATGTTGCGGCGCAAGCGAGGTGGAAGCCGCCAAGCCCTTTGATGGCAAGCACCTGCCCTTGAGCGAGTCTGGCCGCCGCATCCGACAGGATCGCGTCCGAGCGCTCCCTTTCGGCCTCTCGATCCCGGTGTGGTTGCGTGGCAGCCTCCGCCTCCGCCTCATGCGACCAGCCCCAATCAGCGGTGTCGCAAGGGGTGTTGTCGCGAGGGGCGGCATTGGGGCCACAGGGCGTGATGCTAGGGGCGGTGGCATCATGAGGGGCGGCGTTCAGATAGAGGCGCGGCCCGCAGGTAAAGCACGCGTTTGGCTGGGCATGAAACCGGCGGTTACCCGGATCGCGGTACTCCGCGGCGCACTCGGCGCACATTTCAAAGCCCCGCATCGTTGTCATCGGTCGGTCGTAGGGCACGTCCTCGATAATGGTGAAGCGTGGCCCGCAATTTGTGCAGTTGATGAAGGGGTAGTGCCATCGGCGGCCGCCTGAGTCCCATAGCTCTGCCGAGCATTCCGGACAGGTCGCGATGTCAGGCGAGACCAGCGTCACCGCGTCAGCATCGTGCACGGACTTCCGGATCTCAAAGCATGAGCAACCTTGCGGTGCGACCTCCTCGGCAGAGATATGCTCGATCACCGACATCACCGGTGCTCTCGACTCAAGCAGCTGCGGAAAGTCCCTGGCTGCCTCAAAGGGTCCTTCGACATGGCAGTGGACCCCGTCGGAGGCGTTGAGCACCCACCCTGTCAGGCCGGCCTCAACAGCCAGGTTGTAGACAAACGGCCGAAAACCGATGCCTTGCACGATGCCGGTGATGTGCAGGCGCAGTGCGCCCACGCGTCCAGGCGTGGGGTCGCCAGGCGCACCGCCGCCCACGCGGTCGCGCCCATGATCGCCCCCCGCACCGCCGCCCGCTATCTCACGCCGGGTCATCTTCGCGCCCACCCTTGTCTCCCGTGATCCCAGTAGCGCACACGGGGCAACCCTGCATGCCGAGGGGCGGCTCAAGGCCGCAGCGCTCGAGCAGACCGGTATCGCAAAACACCTCGGCGGTCGGCCGGTCGGCAGCCACCGAGCCGTGGCTTAGGACAATGGTGCGTTCACACACATCTGCGGCAAGGTCGAGGTCATGGGTCGCGATGATCTTCGTGTGCTCAAAGCCTTTGAGCAGCTCGATCAGGCGGCGGCGGGCTTTTGGGTCCAAGCCGCTTGACGGCTCGTCGAGCACAAGGATGCTTGGCAGCATCGCGAGGACGGTCGCGATCGCAACGCGACGTTTCTCCCCTCCGGAAAGCTGGTGGGAGAAGCGCTCTTTGAGCCCGCGTGCGTCCACCTCGGCAAGTGCGCTGTCAACGCGCCGCTCGACCTCTGCGGGTGGGAGCCCAAGGTTGAGCGGCCCAAAAGCGACATCGTCAGAGACCAGGGGCATGAAGAGCTGATCGTCCGGGTCTTGGAACACCGTGCCGACCGTCTTGCGGATGTCCTCCAAAGTCGACTTGACCACCGGCGCGTCTCCGATGCGCACACTGCCCTCGCTGGCGGTGTGGAGGCCGTTCAAGTGCATGAGCAGGGTGGACTTCCCGGCACCGTTCGCCCCGATCACCGCGACCGACTCGCCGTGCAGTATGCGAAGCGAGATGCCTGAGAGTGCATGGGTGCCATCAGGGTAGGAGAACCCTACATCCTTAAGTTCGATGATGTGGTGGCTCACGTGCCTGCTCCTAATCCGGTGACGAGGCCCCCTAAGATAAGCACGACATCAAAGACCCTGAAAAGCGCAAAGGCCGTCAACCACCCGAACACATAGGCGACATCAGGCCCGCGCAGCCTATCCAGCCGAGCTGCGGGCATGAGGGTGCCGATGAATCCTCGGCATTGCATGGCCCCGTAGATGCGGCGGGCGCGTGCCACCGTGCGCAGCAGTAGGTGCCCGAGGATGTTCGCGTAGGCCTTGGGCCCCATGCCCCGCGTGCCAAAGGAGCGCAGCCTTCTCGCACGTGAGAACCGCAACACCTCTTCTGCGAGCAGGAACATGTAGCGGTAAAGGAACGTCAGCTGCGTCGCAAAGACATCCGGGACACCCATGCCCCGCAGCGCCCCGCAGATGCCGCTCATGCCGGTCGTTGAGATCAGCACGAGTGCGGCGCTTGTGCATAGAAGGAACTTCAGGATTATCGAGGCGTAGCTAAGCATCCCGCTCGTGACTGCCAGGCTGCCGAGATAACCGACCACCGTTCGCGCAAGCAGGGGGTTGAACGCTCCTACAAGAAGTGCGAACGGGGCTGCCTGCGCAAGCCGCTTGAGCAAGAACCCAACCGGAAGGTCGGCAGCAGAGGCAAGCGCCACCGGATAGAGTGTGAAAGGGAGCAGCCTTAAAATCTCATGCCAGCCAAACGAGACGATGCACACAAGGTAGACAAAGGTCACGAGCACCTTGATGCGCGGGTCGATGCGGTGGATCAAGGTTGCCTGCGCGCCGAGCCGGTCAAGCCGTCCCAGCTCGTACAGGCTGGTCTCAAGCGAGGGCATGTGCTCAGACCAGGGCTCTGCCTGTTGTGCTTGCCGCAAACTTGCCGTGCTTGACCCCTTTGGTGCCAATCAGCGTGTCAGCAAGCTGCTTGATCTTGAAGGCCGGGCCTTTGAGCACGATCACCTCAAGACAGTTATGGTGATCAAGATGGATGTGCAGGGTGGACAGGATCGTCTCGTGGTGCCTGTGCTGGTGGTCGGTAAGCCGCTCGGTCAGGTCGCTTGCATGGTGGTCATAGACCAGCGTCACAGTGCCAACGGCGACGACGGTCTCCGAGGACCACTCATCCTCAACGAGCGCCGACCTGATCAGGTCGCGCACGGCCTCAGACCGGTTCACATATCCTTTGCGGACAAGCAGCTCGTCAAAGCGCTCAAGAAGCCGCTCATCAGCCGATACGCCAAACCTTACGATTCCTCCCACGATCTGCTCCTTCACGAATAGGTTCCCTGCCGAGTGGCCGCATGCGTGCCCTACGCGTTCAAATATATAGGCCCTGATGCCGATATCCTGATACGGCATCCTAATATCGGCCTGATGCGCGGTCGTGCGCGTGCTACTAATTTTATTAATTGTAGCACCAACAGTGATGAAAATGAAATATTGTGCTATGCCGAGGAACAGTCGATGTCCGTGTTGTCTTGCGTATGAATGTCGTTCAAGATGGATTTGTTTGTTTGGGGATGCGGACGTTTTTCTGGACTCGCGTTAAGCCGCCAAGCCAAGGCTTTGCCTGTATTGCACAGGGCTTAGATAGCCAAGCGATTCCTTGGTCCTGCCCTCATTGTACCAATGCAGGTAGTTGTCAAGGATGGTGATGAACTCCTCGATGCCAACTCCTCTCCATGACCGGTGCTAAAACATCTCGTTCTTGATCCTGCCGAACAGCTCCTCGCAGGCCGCGTTGTCTGGGCAACAGCCTTCCTTAGACATCGAGCGCAAGAGGCCGGCCGCCTCCATCCTCTTGATCCAGCCGGGCCAACGGTAATGGCACCCTTGGTCGCTATGCACAACAGGGCGCTCGCCTTCGCGGTAGCCGAACTCGAGGAGATAGGGGGCACAGGCTTTTCTAAGAAGGCGTTCCTCGCCTGCGGCGACAACTTCGCCGACGGGCTTGCGGCGTCCCCGCTCGCATACAGGAACAAGGTGCTGGTCATCCTCACCCGCCCCGCCTCGCTTCCCTGGGACGCGGCAGACGCCATCGAGTTCCTGGAGATCGATGACGTCACCATACTCGGCTCCACGGCTGCGGTATCTGCTGCCGTCGAGGCAGAGGTGCGCGCCCTTGACACGCACCCTACGGTCAGGCGTGTGGCAGGTGCTGACCGCTACGCGACCGCGCAGAGGATCGCCGAGCACGCGCTCGACGACCCCCTAGCGACCAAGGGCTTCATCGGCGTGGCGACAGGGCTGAACTTCCCTGATGCCCTTGCAGGCGGTATCGCCACCGGCGAGCGTGGGGGCATAATCATCCTCACCGCCCCTGACGCGCTCTCAGGCAACTGGGTCAACTACCTGCCCGGCGCGTATGGGAGCACCAAGCCCGACATCCAGCTCTATGGCGGGAGCAATGTGCTCTCCGACAACGTTATGAACAAGCTGGAAGAGCTTCTGCTGTAAGGCCGGTCCATCATTTTGCATTCCACACCTTGGAAGGTATCCTTTAGGAACGGAATTTTATGTGAGCCAACTTACGAACAGAGGAGGAAGCCGTATGGATCAAACTCTCCAAAAGACAATGGCGGCAAAGTGGCGGGTGCGTCTCTCGGCGGTACTTTGTCTGGCGCTTATCCTTGGCGCTGTGCCGGTAGCGGCGTTCGCTGGCAGCCCTCAAGGAATATGCCGTCTTGCTGACGACGACCCCGAGCCTGACACGAGTGACAAGCCGATCACGTCGGATATCAAGGATCATCACCATAAGTCGATCGGTAATAATTACAGTGCAAGCGACACCGTCGAGTGTGGCCCGTGCCATGGTAACCGGTATCCAGTACGTGTCGAGGGTTGCACGGACGAGGGGTGTCACCGTATCGCAGAGGCCTTTGAGATCGGGCGTGACGATAAGGCACCTGAGAACCACGGCTACATCACCGACTACGATTGCAAAGATTGCCACAAGATCAGAGAAGAAGGCGGTCAGGTCACTCGGCCTCCTGGCAAGGATCGTATCGAGACTGCGATCGAGATAAGCAGGGAGAACTTCCCGTCTGCGGATGCGGTCATACTTGCCACCAGCATGGACTTTGCTGACGCACTCTCGGCAAGTGCGCTTGCAGGCTCGGAGAGGGCCCCGCTCCTGCTGACGAGGAAGGATGTGCTAAGCCCGGGTGTCTTGGATGAGATAGAGCGTCTAGGTGCCGACAAGGTCTACATTATGGGCTCCACGGCAGCCATCTCTGCGAACGTGGCAAACAGCCTTACGAGCGAAAGCCTCGAAGTAGAACGCATCGGCGGCTATGACCGTTACGAGACGAGCGCCCTTGTTGCGCGCAAGGTGGCGTTCCTTGAGGGCTCGTCCTTTGCCAAAAAGGCATTCTTGGCCCGGGGTGATAACTTTGCAGATGGCCTCTCGGCATCGCCTGTGGCCTACATAAACAAGTACCCGGTGATACTGACCCGCTCGGCGCTGTTCCCGACGTATGCGACAGATGTCATCCAAAGCCTAGGCATCAACGATGTGACCATCACCGGCTCTGATGCTGCGGTCTCAACAGGCGTGGAGGCGATCGTGAAAGGCCTTTCCACGAACCCGACCGTCAGGCGCCTTGGGGGCACCGACCGTTACGGAACCGCACAAAAGGTCGCCGCCTACGCGCTTGATAACTCCCTTGCGGGCAAGGGCTTCATCGGGGTTGCGACAGGGCTGAACTTCCCTGATGCCCTTGCCGGTGGGGTCGCAACCGGCGAGCGTGGCGGCATTCTTGTGCTCACCACCCCCCATGTCCTTTCGCCGGTCTGGGTCAGCTACTTGCCGAGCACGTACTCCGGCATCACGCCAGACATCCAGCTCTTTGGCGGGGCAAACGTGCTTTCTGATGATGTCAAGCATGAGCTGGAGGATCTTTTGCTGTAGGAGTTTTGCTTTCTAAGCGTGATCAAGCGTGGGCTGTGACTCCAAGTGTGGAGCTGCAGCCCACAGCTGTAGGTGCGTTCGGCGCGCAGGTCGTGCACGAATTCGTTGCCTGAGCCCGTAGTGCCTCATTAAGAAATGCCCGCGAAAGTGAGCCTTGCTTTGTGTTACGGAATCATATATCGTCATCATGTAGTAACACGATATTTTGTTTTGTAGCACTATTGAATGATCTGATGCGCAAAAGCTGGCGTAACAGCTGTCGCAATAACAGAACTGGCGAGCTGGCGAGCTGCGTGACACCACCTTTAAGCGACCCGGGAGGACGCATGCACATGTCAGACGCACTCATCTCGCCGACCGTGGGCGGGGCAATGTGGGTGACGGCTGCAGCAACCACCGCGTATTGCGCCAAGAGGATCCGGGAGGAGGACGACCCCGCAAAGATTCCCCTCATGGGGGTTGCAGGTGCCTTCGTCTTCGCCGGACAGATGCTTAACTTCACCATTCCGGGAACTGGGTCAAGTGGCCACATAGGGGGCGGGCTGATACTGGCGCTTTTGCTTGGCCCGGAGGCCGCCTTCTTAGTGATGGCCTCTATCCTGACGGTCCAGGCCCTGTTCTTTGCCGACGGGGGCCTACTTGCCCTTGGATGCAATATATTCAATCTGGGTTTCTGGCCGGCGTTCCTTGCCTTCCCGCTCATATACAAACAGATTGTTGGATCAAGGCCCACACCCCTAAAAGTACTTGTCGGCAGTGTCCTTGGTGCGGTTGTCGCGCTTCAGCTCGGCGCATTCGGCGTTGTGCTTGAGACCGCGCGCTCCGGTGTCAGCTTGCTGCCGTTCTCGGCATTTGCAATGCTGATGCAGCCGATACATCTTGCTATCGGCGTTGTCGAGGGCCTTGTCACTGCGGGCGTGGCGATGTTTGTCCTTCGAGCGCAGCCCGAGCTGCTTGAGCGCACCGCGTCGCGGCTGTCGGTTGCGGGGCTGCGTCTTAAAACGGTGCTCGCGAGCCTCATTGTTGCCGCGGTGGTTGCGGGAGCAGGCATCTCATGGTTTGCGTCGAGTCATGCCGACGGTCTTGAGTGGTCGATCGAGCGGATCACAGGCACGACAGACATCCATGTAGAAGGGCCGCTCCATGCGTTCCTTGCCAATCTTCAAGGGAGGACTGCCGTCTTGCCCGATTATGGGTTTCCTGTGCCCGGGGACAACGCACCTAAGAATGCTGCGCCCGGACATGTCGTGGAGCCTGTTGAGGGGCCGGGGCGCGAAGAGCCGGGGTCTGAAGGATCAGAACGCGAGCCAGCGTGGCCGAATGTCGACCCAGGCGCGAGTACATCGGGACTCGTTGGTGCTGGCATCGTCCTCGCGCTGACCATGGGCGTGGGATTCGTGCTCAAACAAAGGGCACCTTCGGGCAAAACGCCGGTCAAGGTGCTTTAAACAAGCTCGACCTGGACTTCCGAGTCCACCGGTTGGCCCTCAGCGGCAGCAGCAGCACCCTCAAGCCTCGTGCGCGCCTCATTAAGGAGTGCGGATGCCTGGGCGATCTCGGCACCGGTCTCATCCAAGTCGGCATGGCCGGCCATATGGCGGATCTGCTCCAGCCACTGCCGGGTGAGGGCAAGCGAATCATTTGCCTGGGCGATCATCAGCTTGAGCTGCTCGGCGTTGACGCCTTTTGTGCACATTTTGCAATCCCTTCAATGAATCCCTTCAGCGGGGTCTTCCGAAAAAGCCCTAGACGAAGACAAAGCTCTGAGACGGAGCCCCACCCTAAGAACGAACCCTGCCTGAGACGGAGCCCTAGACGAAGAGCCCTAGGCCGTCCAGGGGGCGATCTCTTCGAGGAGCTGTTTTTTCGAGCGTACCCCTACGATCTTCTTGACGGCCTGGCCATCTTTGAAGACAAGCAGCGTTGGAATGGACAGGATATCGAACCGAGTGGCCGTCCCGGGGTTCTCATCGACATTGAGCTTGCCGACCGATATCGCTTCGGTCTCGGCGGCTACTTCTTTGAGCACAGGCTCCATCATGCGGCAGGGGCCGCACCATGGTGCCCAGAAGTCGAGCAGGAACGGCTTTGCGGAGCCCTCCACTAGGCTTGCGAAATCAGCGTCTGTGACATGTGCCAGGTCAGCCATCCGAATCTCCTTTCCATACTGTTATGTAGGGCGTGCGGCAGTGTCTATGCAGAACGTTATGTAGAGCGTGCGTCATTTAGAGCGTGTGGCAGTGTCCTCATCAAGGTACTTTAGCGCTTCGAATGCCGCTTGGGCACCTTTTGATGCTGCGGTTATCACCTGTTTTAGCCCAAAGCTGGCCACATCGCCTGCTGCGAATAGGCCTGGGACGGAGGTCTTTCCGTAGACGTCGGCGCTCACGTACCCCATGCCGCCCAGTTCTACGATGTTTTCCACCAGCTCGCTGGCGGGGATGATCCCCGCAAATATGAATACCCCTGCGAGCGGAAGTATCTCTTCAGGCTCACCGGAGGTGGAAGCAAGCCGCACTGCCGAGACCTTGTCGTTAGCACCGATCACCTCGGTAACGACTCGGTTCCAGTGTATTTTGATCTTGTCGTTCAGGAATGCCCGCTCCTGGAGGCACTTCGTTGCACGCAGTGCGTCTCGGCGGTGGATGAGGTGGACTTGGCTTGCAAACCTGGTGAGGAACATGGCCTCTTCGACGGCGGCATCCCCTCCGCCTATGACGCAGACCTCCTTGTCCCGGTAGAGCGCACCGTCGCAGGTCGCACACCATGAGACACCCCTGCCGGTGAATTCGGCCTCTCCGGGGATACCCAACTTGCGCGGGGTCGTTCCCGTTGCGAGGATAACCGCATCGGCCAGAAAGACCCCCTCTTCGCTGACGACCGTGAAGTGCCCGTCAGCTGCCTCGATGGCCTCGACTGGGTTGAAGCCCTTGATGATGGCACCATGTATTTCGGCCTGGCGCGCCATCAGATCGCCGAGCTCGGCTCCCGAAAGCCCTTCAGGAAACCCGGGATAGTTCTCTATCCGGTCGGTGGTGACGATCTGCCCTCCGGGGATGCCACGCTCAAAGACCGTGGTCTTTGCTCGGCCGCGTGCAGCGTACAGTGCTGCAGTAAGCCCTGCCGGGCCTCCGCCGATGATTGCGATCCCGGTGTGCTCAGTGTCCACTCATCCCGCCTTCGCTCGATGTGCCTGTTGCCGATATCTCGCCGCTGATCTGCTCAAGGACGTGAGACGCCCTTTCGACCGTTGCCTGATGCTGGGGATCGTCTTTCGTGAGGTCGATCACCCGGTTCATCTGATCGCGGGCCGCCTCGGGGTCCCTACGGCCCTGCCAATAGAATATGCCAAGGTTGAAGTTGGCGTTTATATGCGCCGGATCGCGCTCAAGCACGGTTCCGACCTGCTGTATCGCCTTGTCCGTCTGCCCGGAATAAAAGAAGAGCGAGGCCATGTCGGCGCGTGCATCGCCGTCGTCAGACCTGAGCGCAAGGAACCTCTCGTAATACTCCACGCCCTGTCGGCTGTTTTGGATCACCGATGCCTGGTTGCCGGCCTGCTGTGCGGTTGCGACTGTGTCGTAATAGAAGTTGCCCATAGCTAGCAGCGCGTTCGCATTCCCTGGGTCGCCTTCAAGCGTCTTCAGCGCCTGGAGGGCATCTTGCTGCTCTGTGCTCAGTAGGCTCTCAAACCCTGGTGGCATAACATCTGTCCCCGTCGGGATTTTTTGCACGGTGTTGACGATCACGATCACTGCCGCAAAGACACCGAGGGCGATAGCCAGGATGCCCAGCGGGACCTTGTAACGCTGGAACGGTCTGACAATGAACCTGCGGACAAACCCTCCCTTGCTCTCCTCGCCGTACCGGGAGACGTTCAGGCCAAAGGCCTGTGCCTTGAGAAGCATGTTGAGGTCGTTGGTAAGCAGCTCCACGCGGCCGCCTTGCGCCTGCGTCGCCGCCGGTGCTGCCGGTGTTGCCGGTGCCGATGATACCGCCGATGCCTGCTGCGCGGTCGCCACTGTCTGCAATGCCGCCTGCGTCTCCTGGTAGGCCGTTGCCAATATGCGGTCGTCGGCGTTTCGGACTGAAAGCCCATCGGGAAGCCCGCCGTCGCTGTCTAGCGGGGCCACACGGAGCCACCCGCCATCCGGCAGGTCGACTCCGTCGATGAGCGAGCCCTCCTCGGAAAGCCCAAAGAGCATGCGGCTTACCTCTCGGCCACGGAACCGCAGGTCGGGGTCGACACGGGCGACTTTGAGCTTGTCAAGCTCGCCGAGAACCGCCTCAGGGATCACTACCTCGGCTCTTGGAAACGACAGGATCGAGTTGGGATCTGCCAAAAGGACGTTGGTGTCAAGGACTATGACCCTGCTCGGAGGGCGGTTTCCTTCAGGGGCAGCGGGCATTAAGTCACGCTGGCCTCATGGTGGCTTGTGATCCTCATCGGCGTGGTGCGTGCCTCATCAAAAGACATGCCCCTGAACATGTTTACGACCGTCCCTATGGCAATGGTGTTGGGGGCGGTCGATTCTGTCCACAAGAAGACCCTGCGCTCGGTCTGGTCGTACTGCCAGAGTGTGATCCCTCTGGCCGCGGCCTCGTCTGCCGCTATTTGCGCGCCCTGGTCCCGTGTGAGCTTGCTTGAGCCGCCGGTTTGACCAGCCGTCCAGACGGTCAAATCGTACGTCGCTAAATTGAGCGTGCGTTGGGCTGTGGCGAACTTCGCGAGGTCATGGATGATCACACCAAGCAGTACGACTACGAGCAGTATGAGCAATACTTTGCCTAACGACTTCAATCTCTCTACGACCATTACGCCTCCCCCTGGTTTGTTTCAGCAACGCTGTCCCGGTCAAGTTTATCAGCTGTCCGGATACGCCGAATGATAAAGACAAGGATGCCGAGCAAAGCAAATGCGACACTGGTAACAGTTACGATCTTGTCAAGGTATGAGGCGCTCAGCGCCACAGTTGTGTCCGTAATCTCCGTATCGGCAGCCGAAAGCCGGATCCTTAAAGTGCTGTTGACTACGTTTATCAAGCGAACCGGTATCTCGATATAGTTCTCGCCGGGTTTTAGCGTGATCATCTGATCTGCGGGTACCCCGATCCGCATGGAGCTGCCCTCTTCGATGGTGAGCATAAGATACAGAGGCCCGCCGGTGCTATTGACTATGGTGATGGGCACCCGACCGGCATCATCGGCAAGCGTGATGGGTTTTGCACCGAGGCTCACCTGCGAAAAGAGGCTCTCGGCTGTTTGAATCGCCGAGGTCGCGAAGTCAAGCCCCTTGCCCGCCGAGACCCACTTCTTGTCATGCCCCGCCCATGATGAGCCTTCTGCGATAAGCGAGTTCCGGACAGCTGCCTGTGCGCTCGGGTGCTCTTCGCCAAGGGCGGACACGAGGGCGTTGGCTGCCGAGCGCGCCGCTGCGACTGTACTCCAGTAGCTTACGGGCGTGCCCGCCTCCTCTTTTGGAAGCTGGATGGCGACGGTGCCCGTCGCCTCTGCCGTGGCGGTGCCTGTCGCTGAGGATGCCAGCCGAGCGGGGAGCACCGGCTCTATCCACGGTTGCCGGTAAAGCATCTGCGCGGCGCTGACCACGGCCTTTGCTTCTGCGGCATTAGGCCCGACATCGACGGTTATCGCTGCAGCATCCGTGCCCAGCGGTTGTTTCTCGGCGGCAAAGCCGGTGAAGACCGCCTCGCGTAGCTCGACAGTTGGGCTGGACGTGAGCGAGCCGGCCAGCTCAGAGTCGACGGCGATCACCGTCATCGAGCCTGCCGATGAGCGGTAGGCACCTGGCGAGACAGGCTCTTTCTCCCCGCTGACCACGTGTGCTGCGTCCGCAAACACATACCCTATGTCGGTTTTGCCCAGCTGCGGCAGGGCGTTTTGGGAAAGCCGTCCGCTTGGCGGGGCGGCACCCGCCGAGACGCTTGTCTCGAGCGCGTCCGCCAGCATCTTGCGCCCCCATGCGTATTGCGTGTGGATGTCGTCGGTAAGGCCGGTTGCGGCAACGCCGACGAGGTCCGGGTCGCTGTAGCCTGCCGAGAGGATCTCCAGCCGTCCGGTGGCGGCAGCGCGCCTGAGTGTTTTCAGTGCCGTGTCGTAGGCGCGTGGAACCGGTTCCTCGGCGGCGGACAGCACCTCGCCCTCTGCCCCGATGAAGCTGTAGCCTTTTGAGATGCGCGACCATTCATCTAACATGGCTGGGGAAAGCGACAGCGCGATGCGTGCCTTGGGGTCTGCGAGCACGTACTCGGCAATGCGCAGGGTGTCCTCCCTGGCCCTTGTGAACTGGGCGGGGTCTGAGATGAAGTCCCCATCGGGGCCAGAAAGCGGTTGCGCGCTGATGCGGGCGACGATAGTAAGGGGAACCGGCTCCTTTTCGGGGTCATATACGATCAGGGAGAAAGGGATCGTGTCTTGGTAGGTCTTATCGGAGGCCGACAGCATGACCAGAAGCTCTGCCGGGTAGGTGCCAGGGTGGAGCCGAAGCGCGGCACCCGTGTTTGCGTACTCGAAGTTTGCAGGGGCACCATCCGCGGAGACAAAGGTCTTTTGATAAAGCAAGCGTCCTTTGTCGCCGAACACGCGCATCCGGGCCTGCAGGTACTCGGTTGCGGAGTCAGAGGTGACCGTTGCCACGAGTTCGAACTGCCCTTTTGCCGGAATGACGCAGCCGCTGGTGTCAACTGAGACCCTGGCTGGCCCGATTGTGGTTGCGATCTGATCCCCAGATGCAGCGAGGGACGTTTTGGCTGCGGCAGGGGGATCGATTACAGGTGTGGCGGCGTGCGTGGTGCCCATGAGTACCGCGGGTACGATGGCGGGCGTGGCGGGTGTCGTGCGTGCGGCGTGTGTGGTGCCGACAAACGCGACGGCTGACAGGGTCAGGGCCGCTGCAAAGCAGGCTATGAAAAGCAATCCCTTGCGCGTCAAAGCCATCGAGATAGTTCCGCCGATCTTCAGTCCATCTTTTTAATTGTGCAGGAAAAAATGCATGAACCATGAAGTGCTATGGGGATCGAACAGGCATAATTGATTATGGCACGAACATTGGTTATGGCACGACGCAGTAGCTTGATTATGGCACGACGCAGTAGCTTGATTATGGCACGACGCAGTAGCTTGATTATGGCACGACGCAGTAGCTTGATTATGGCACGACGCAGTAGTAGATAGCTGAAAGGATTTGTCACGCATGCCAAAATCCAAGAAAACTACACCGACTGAGCTTCTTTTGCCGCTGATTCCGTTGAGGGACATGACGCTCTTCCCGAATCTGGTGGTACCGCTCTTTGTCGGGCGGGAGCGGTCGATAAGGGCCCTGGAGAAGGCCATGCGCGAGGAGCACCTGGTTGCGCTTACCACGCAGCTACGTGCCGAGGTCCAGGACCCTGAGCCAGACGAGCTTTATGAGATCGGCTGCACGGCAACGGTGATGCAAGAGCTCAAGTTGCCGGACGGCACCGCAAAAGCGCTTATCGAGGGGCGGCAGCGCTTCCGCATCCTGGAGTTTGTCCAGACCGACCCCTTCTTCCTTGTGCGTGCCGAGCCCATTGAGGAGTCGACGCAGGTCAACGTAGAGATACAGGCGCTCATGCGGGCGTTGCTCGGCGATTTCGAGCGTACGGCCGAACTCGGCAAGCCGATCCCGCAAGAAGTGATTGCCGCCGCCGCCGCGATCGAGGAGCCTGGCCGCCTCGCCGACTTTGTGGCGTTCCACTTAAACCCTAAAGTCGAGGAGAAACAGCAGATCCTTGAGGCCATCGAGCCTGCGGCAAGGCTTGAGCAGACAGCGCTGTTCCTGCGGCAGGAGCTGGAGATACTCGAGCTCGGCAGCAAGATCCAAAGCCGCGTCAAAGAGCAGATGACCAAATCGCAGCGGGAGTACTTCTTGCGCGAGCAGCTCAAGGCCATTCAGCAGGAACTCGGCCAGTTTGACGAGGTGCAGGCTGAGATCGACGAGTATACCGAGAAGATCAAGGCCGCAAGCATGCCCGAGGATGTGGAGAAGAAGGCATTAAAGGAACTGGGGCGGCTTGAGAAGATGCCTGCGGCAAGCGCTGAGACCGGTGTCATCCGCACCTATCTGGATTGGCTCGTCGGGCTGCCGTGGAATATCGAGTCCGAGGAGAAGCTCGACCTTGTTGCCGCCCAAGAGATCTTGGACGAGGACCATTACGGCCTTGAGAAGGTAAAGGAGCGCGTCCTCGAGTACCTGGCCGTGCACAAGCTCACCGATACGATGCGCGGCCCCATCCTGTGCTTTGTGGGCCCCCCCGGGGTGGGCAAGACCTCGATCGGCCGCTCGATCGCCCGTACTCTCAGCCGGGAGTTCATCCGCATGTCCCTTGGCGGGGTGCGTGACGAGGCCGAGATACGTGGGCACCGCCGGACCTATGTCGGCGCCCTGCCCGGTCGCATCATCCAGTCGATATCGACGATAGGCACACGCAACCCCGTGTTCATGATGGATGAGATCGACAAGGTGGGCATGGACTTCCGGGGCGACCCGACCTCGGCGCTCCTTGAAGTGCTCGACCCCGAGCAGAACTATGCGTTCCAGGACCACTATCTTGAAGTGCCTTTTGACCTTTGCAATGTGATGTTTATAACCACCGCCAACCTGCTCGACCCGATTCCGACACCTTTGCGTGACCGGATGGAGGTCATTCACTTCCCCGGCTACACCGAGGACGAGAAAGTCAACATCGCCTTTAAGTACCTCATCCCCAAACAGATCAAAGCGCACGGGCTGACATCGGGCAAGCTCCTCATCAAAGAGGATGCGGTATGTGAGATCATCAGGCGGCATACGCGTGAGGCGGGAGTCCGCAACTTAGAGCGCACCATCGCGATGATCTGCCGCCAGGTCGCCCGTAAGGTCGTCGAGGGCAAGAAGGGCAAGACGACGGTCTCTGCGCGCACGCTCCACAAATACCTTGGGCCCCCCAAGTTCACCTACGGCCTCGCCGAGGCAAAGGACGAGGTCGGTGTCGCAACTGGGCTTGTCTGGACCGAGACCGGAGGGGACATCATATCTATTGAGGCTACGATCATGCCGGGCAAGGGCCAGGTGACCTTGACCGGTCAGCTCGGGGATGTGATGAAGGAGTCGGCGACGGCGGCGATATCATACATCCGCACGCGTGCGAAACGCCTTGAGATCCCCGAGTCCTTTCCCGAGAAGAACGACCTGCACATCCATGTTCCCGCTGCGGCAATCCCAAAAGACGGGCCGAGTGCCGGGATCACCATGGCAACCGCGCTCGCTTCTGTGCTGACAGGTATCCCCGTGCGGCGTGATCTGGCGATGACCGGGGAGATAACCCTAAGGGGGCGGGTGCTGCCTATCGGCGGGCTTAAAGAAAAGCTGCTTGCTGCTCATCGGGCGGGCATAACAACGGCGCTTGTCCCGAAGGACAACCTGCGGGATCTGGACCTGTTGCCGCCGCACGTACGTGACGACCTTGCCATTATCCCGGTAGGCGGTATGGACGAGGTGCTCAAGCATGCCCTATTGACCGGCAAGCAGGAGGGCTAAGGCGCACACGCCGCATGGGCGCATTCCGCGCTGTGTGTCCGGAGGCAAAAAACCGACTGCCCGGGATCCGTATCAGACCCGGGCAGTCGGCTTATTATGGGGGAAGAAGAATCGGGGCGAGGAGAGGCAGGTATCGAGGTTATTGTGGGACCCAATCGGTTCGGGGGACGTTCTCGCCCCAAGCGATTCTTCCATTGACGCGCCAATCGATGATGTGCCATACCTCGTGGGAAATGATCTTCTCAAGCGAGGTCGTGTGGTTCGGGCTGATGATGATGCGGCCGGTCGTGTAGTAGGCGATCGCCTGGTAGCCGCGTGCATCGCCAAAGGAGACCGTTGTGCCCGCAAGGATCGGGTATTTTGCGATCTGCTCATCGAGGATCGCCTGTGCGAGGGCGAGTTTTTCGGCTTGCGACAGGCTTACTGACGGGTTCTTCGGTGGGGCGGTGGGGGCCGGAGCAAATGCCGAACCCTTCTTGCCGCTGCTTGCTGCGTAAGAGCGTACGCCCTGGGTGGCCTTTGCCTTTGGAGAGCTGACCACTCTGGAGAACTGTTTCTCTTGGGTGGTGAAGGTTGCCAAGGGCTCGTCATCGGGGATTGCGATAGTGACCTGCGTGCGGCTGGCAGGCTCAAGGCCAGGCATGAACGAGGTAGACGCACCTGCCATGATATTGGCCGAGAACGCCCAAGCGGTGACACCCGCTACTGCAATGAGCACTGCGGTGACGATCTGAATGCGGCGAAATACTGACATCGTTTGTATCCTCCAGTTTCGGCTGGACACATAACGGCCCGGTTCCCCCATAAAGTTGCTGGGTGGAAACCGGGCCTGACGAGTCAGCGAGGTTTCGTCCCGGCGGTCCGGCTGTCGTAGGAGGGTGTTCCCTCTTTTAGACCCGTGACTTTGCGAAGCGGCCTTTCGGCGCGCGGTGCCTTTTCTGGGATCGGGCGCTTTGTGCTGTTTTCAATTACGCTCTTACTATCGGCAGACAGGGTAGAATCTTTAGCGGATACCTACAGTTTTCCGAGCAAACCAGAATTTTTTTGGAGCATTTCTTGCAGGTGTTCTTGAAAGCGTTCTAGATGGGGGCGTGGTCTGCGCGTATGTCTGGGTCAACAGGCAAAAACCCACTTTCAAAAGTGTTGCTGCGTTCTTTCGGGAACGTCTTTTTCGGCATTGCCGTCGGCCTACTCTCCTACTATGTGCTCACAGATCTTTTTACGCTGCTTGAGCAACGTAGACTTGCATCTGAACTAGGTAGTGCAGCAAATACCGTGCCTACTGAAACTATTGCGACCACGGCGGCGCAGGATGACGCTTTTGACCTCAATGGCTGGGAAGAGGAGGACCGAGCCTATTTTGAAGGGCTTTCCCCTGGTCAGCCGCTCGGTCGGCTGGTTGCTCGGCCAATGGGGCTAGACTCCTTTGTGGTAAAGGGGACCAGCTCCTCTGACCTGACCAAGGGTCCTGGTTGGATCACGTGGAGCGACCTTCCGGGGGATACGGGCAACTTCGGGGTTGCCGGACACAGGGTTACTTACAAGGCCCCGTTCCGGCATATCGAGAAGCTTCAGGTGGGCGACACGGTCTCGTTCATCTCGCCGTATCGGGAGTACACCTATGAGGTGGTCGATCTGTTCCAAGTGGCCCCGAACCGAGGTGATGTTGCCGAGTCCACCGAGAAGCCCATGCTGACGATGGTTGCGTGCCATCCGCCGTATAGCGCCCGTTACCGCTATATCGCCCAGGCCGAACTTGTCTCAGTGAGGCGGATCAAGTAAAAGTAACCCGTGGCGCGCTACGAGGAGGTTTTGATGAAGGTTTACGTGACCGGAGGGGTCGGATTCATTGGGTCGGCACTCGTGCACACGTTGCTGTCCGAGGGGCATGAGGTCGCATTCATCGACGACCTGTCCACGGGCACCGTGGGGAACCTGGATCCCAGGGCTACCTTCAGGATCCTTGGTATCTTAGACGACGGGATGTCGGCGCACATGGCCGCCTTTTCCCCGGAAGTGGTCGTTCACCTTGCGGCGCAGTCGAGCGTCTCCGCGTCCATCAAAGACCCCGGGCGCAGCATGCGGGTAAACGCCGAGGGCACTGCGCACATCGCCCAGGCTGCCGTCAAGGCGGGTGCGCGCCGGGTCATCTCAGCATCGTCGGCAGCGGTGTATGGAACCCCCATGGGCCTTCCTTTGGCCGAGAGCGCGCTGTGCGCGCCGGAAAGCCCCTATGGCAAGTCCAAGCTTGAGGGGGAGAGACGGCTTAGCGCCGAGCTGGATGGCACAGGTGTCGATTACGCAAGCCTCCGGTTTGCCAACGTGTATGGGCCAAGACAGGTCGCCGGTAGTGACGGGGGCGTTGTGGCGGTCTTTTTGGCGCAGCTCCTTGCCGGGTTGCCGCCGGTGATCCATGGCGAGGGAGGACAGACCCGCGACTTCATTTTTGTAGGGGACGTTGTCGCTGCGATCCTGGCTGCCCTGGCCTGCGATAGCCCGCTTGCGACACAGGGGGCGGCCTACAACATCTCGACGGGGATAGGGCGGTCGATCCTTGAGCTCATAGGTGTGATGCGCCAGGCCGTCGGCTATTTTGGCGATGTGGAGCATGCGCCTGTTCGCGCAGGGGACATTGAGCACAGTGTGCTCGACCCCTCCAAAGCAGCCGCTGTCTTAGGCTGGAAGGCCAGCGTGGACCTTGAGACGGGCATCGGGATCACCTGGCCATGGTACGAACGGGAAAGTGGTGCGGGGACTGTTTGATGAAGCCTGAAGGCCGGCAGCCCCCGTCCCAGCCGCAGCCCCAGCCCCTCACCGTGCTTTACGCCGAGCGGACTGTGATCGAGCTGGGGCTTGCCGATGCGCTGCTCGGCTGCGGTCAGGCGCTAACCCGTTGTGATCGGACACCGTCTTGCAGTGGCGGCCAGGCATCGCTCTGGCAGGGCTGCCTGGCTCCTGAGGTCGCGGTCGTCAAGGGGATACCCAGTGTCGCCGAACTTGCCGGGGGTGCCGCTTTTTCGGGGGCAGACGGCGATGCGGCGATAAAGGCGCTTGCGGCGCTCGGCCACGACACCGGGCAGGTGTTCTTTGCGCTCTCGCGCCCACCGTGCGCACAGGGTCCTGAGGCAGAGGACGGAGGCGGGGATGCCGCACCAGGAGGCGGGGGCGGGGATGCCATTCCGCGTCGGCTCAGGCTGCTTCTCGAGTCGGTTGACGCGCCGCTAGTGATCGCTACCGATATGGTGGCTGCGACCGACCTTTCCCGCGCATTCGACCTGCCGGAAGAGATCGAACCGGGATGTCTCGTGCATTATGCAGGGCGTAGGTTCGTAGCGTGTACCGGCCTGGAGGCATCGCTTGCAGGCCAGGACACGAAACGGCGTGTATGGAAGCAGCTGTTGGCGGCCACTCCCGAAAAGCCCGTGTATTAAGCCCTAGTCCTCTTCTATCTCGATGATAGCGCCCATGGGGCACTCTTCCATGCACGCGGCGCATCCGTCGCAGCGATCATCGTGAACGGGCTCAGCGGCATCGCCGACGATCTCGATCACATCGTTGGGACAAGCGTCCACGCAGATTCCGCAAGCTGAGCAGTCATCCTCGTTGATTATGGGGCGTGGCATGTTTTCTCCTTAGTTTGCCGAGAAGCCATATTAGCGTGCTGCCGTGCTGCCGCTGTTTTCGTGGGTACCATACAAAGCACCCGCAAGCCTGTAAAGACCATATGCGCAGGTTTTTAAAGAATGTTTTGGAGAACGGCCACAACCTTTTGCGAAACTGGCCCGTCCCCCGGGTTCTCGGATGCCAAAATAATTGTATTTACTATTAGCAAAAAACTTGATAACATCACTGTCATATCCTAGAATGGCTCCAGCAATGGGCCAGGCGCATGTCGCGCATGGGATCGCAAAGAAACAACGCATGGGATCTAACACGTATGGGAGCTAAGAACGAGAGAATCTAAGAAGTCGCTAAGAAGTCGCTAAGAGGATCTGAGAAAACAGGTCTTAAGAAAAGGAGTGAAAGACATATGAGCAAAGTTATCGGCATCGACCTGGGGACTACGAATTCTGCCATGGCGGTCATGGAGGGCGGCGAGGCAGCCGTCATAATCAATGCCGAGGGTGATCGCACTACGCCCTCCGTTGTGGCGTTTCGCAAGGATGGCGAGCGGGTGATGGGCAAGCCCGCCAAGAATCAGGCAGTCACCAATCCTGAGAACACCATCACGTCGATCAAGCGTTTTGTCGGCCGCAAATTCGGCGAGACCGACAGCGAGCGCAAAACGGTCTCCTACAACGTGATCAAGGGCAAGGACGGACGTGCGTCCGTCGACATCGAGGGCAAGGCGTACACGCCCGAAGAGATCTCGGCTATGGTTCTGCAAAAGCTCAAGGCAGATGCCGAGAAGTACCTCGGCGAGCCGGTGACCAAGGCGGTCATCACCGTTCCCGCATACTTTAACGATACCCAGCGCCAGGCGACGAAGGATGCGGGCAAGATCGCCGGCCTTGAGGTCCTCCGCATCATCAACGAGCCCACGGCGGCGGCGCTTGCGTACGGTTTTGACAAGGGGAACAAAGAGCATACCGTCCTCGTCTTCGACCTTGGCGGCGGGACCTTCGATGTCTCGGTCCTTGAGCTTGGCGATAATGTGGTGGAGGTCCGCTCCACGAGCGGCGATAACCATCTTGGTGGGGACGACTGGGACCATCGGATCATCGACTGGCTGGCCGATAAGTTCAAGGCCGATACCGGCATCGATCTTCGGGCGGACAAAATGGCGTTGCAACGCCTCAAAGAGGCCGCCGAGAAGGCCAAGATGGAGCTTTCGACCGCGCAAAGCACGCAGATCAACCTGCCGTTCATAACGGCTGACGCATCCGGTCCCAAGCACCTTGACTGCGCGCTCAGCCGCTCGGAGTTCGAGCGCATTACGAGTGACCTTTTGGATCGCACGAAAAAACCGGTCGAGCAGGCGATCAAAGATGCCGGGCTTAAAGCGAACGAGATCGACGAGGTCATACTGGTCGGTGGGTCTACGCGTATGCCGGCTGTCCAAGAGGCCGTGAAAAAGATCACCGGCAGGGATCCGCACATGGGTGTGAACCCCGACGAGGTCGTTGCCGTCGGTGCTGCCATCCAGGGCGGCGTGCTTGCTGGGGACTTCGGGCAGGAGGGTATCCTGCTGCTTGACGTGACCCCGCTTTCGCTTGGGGTGGAGACGCTCGGCGGTGTGATGACCCGGCTCATCGAGCGCAACACCACTATCCCCACGCGCAAGAGCGAGATTTTCACTACCGCAGCTGACGGGCAGACCTCGGTCGAGGTGCATGTGCTGCAAGGTGAGCGTGATATGTCTGCGGACAACAAGACACTCGGACGTTTCCATCTGATGAACATTCCGACGGCCCCGCGCGGGATCCCTCAGATCGAGGTCGCGTTCGATATTGATGCCAACGGTATCGTGAACGTGAGCGCGAAGGACCTGGGCACCGGCCAGGAGCAGAAGATCACCATCACGGGCTCCACGGCGCTCTCTGACGACGAGGTCGATCGTATGGTGGCCGATGCCGAGAGCCATGCGGATGCTGATCGCCAGCGCAAGGAGGAGGTCGAGGCCCGCAACAACGCCGACTCCCTTGCGTATCAGACGGAAAAGACCCTGAAAGAGCTTGGGGACAAGGTGCCCGAGGAGGCCAAGACCGCATGCGAGGAAGCGATCACAGAGGCAAAGACCGCCCTTGAGGGCAGCGATGTCGAGGCCATCAAGGCGGCCACAGGGAAACTGCAGGAGGCAGGCTACAAGCTCGCCGAGATCGCTTATTCCGAGGCGCAGGCAGCGGCCTCTGCCGAGGGCGCAGACGCGAATGCGCAGCCGTCCTCGGATCCGGACGATGGCGATGTCGTTGATGTGGACTACGAGGTCGTGGAAGATGAGGGCAAGTGATCATGGCCGAGAAGCGCAAAAAGGCCGCCCGGGGCATCGCCCCGGGCCACGGCCGGTACGAGGAGGGTGTGTCGTCTGATGGCGGGGTCGATGCGTCGTCATCGGCTGCCGCCGTGGGCGCGGGTGCCGCGGGTGCCGATGCGCCGCCTGGTGCGGGCACCGGCGTGGGTGTCGATGCGCCGTCTGGCGAGACCGCCAGCGCGGATGCCGATGCGGGTGCCAGTACGACCGCCAGCGCGGATACCGATGTAAGCGCCGATGACCTCCGCAAGGAGGCCGAGCAGTGGCGGGACAAAGCACTGCGCGCCCAGGCCGAGTTCGAGAATGCCCGCCGCCGCCTTGAGATGCGTCACGCAGACGCCCTTCTCCGGGCAGGCGAGCGTGTGATCACCGAGCTGCTTCCGGTCTTTGACGACCTGGAAAGGGCGGCGGAGCACATCGGGGGCCACAGCATGGATCATGCCGAGGGTGTCATCCAGGTCTACCGCAAGCTCATCGGCGTTTTAGAAAAGGAAGGTGCTTTCCTGATCGATCCTTTTGGCGAGCCTTTCGATCCTGCCAAGCATAGCGCTGTCCAGATGAGGGATGCCGCAGATGTACCCGATGGCACGGTCGTAGAGGTACTGCAAAAGGGCTGCGAGATGGGTGGTCGTGTGCTTCGGCCTGCGACAGTGATCGTTTCGACCGGAGGCCCAAAAGGAACAGGATAGCCGATGGCAGCCACCCGCAACTATTACGATGTCCTCGGCATCAAGAAAAGCGCTTCGGCCGATGAGGTCAAGAAGGCGTTTCGCCGCCTTGCGCGCAAACACCATCCCGATGCGGGTGGCGACGAGGGGCGCTTCAAAGAGATAAACGAGGCTTACGAGGTCCTTTCCGACCCAAAGAAGCGTGAGCAATACGACACCTATGGGCAGTACTTCGGCGGGGTCCAGCCCCCAGGCGCTCCTTCTGGCGGTCGGCCAGGCGGCGGCTACCACGTCGACTTTGGCGACCTGTTTGGCGACTTCTTTGGTTCAGACGGGGCAGGGTTTGGCGGCGGCCCCGGCGGTCCCGGGAGGCATCATGCGTCCCGGCCACAGCCGAGCCGCGGCACAGACGTGCAGATCGATCTCGACCTCACGTTCGAGCAAGCGTTCTCAGGCACCTCGGTGCAGGTGCAGGTCGAGCGTACCGAGAAGTGCGAGATCTGCGGTGGCTCCGGGGCCAAGCCGGGCACCTCGGCCACCGAATGCAGTGAATGCAAAGGCACCGGCCAGGTGAGCGAGGGACAAGGCGTGTTCGGGTTCTCTCGGCGGTGTCCACGGTGTGGCGGCGCAGGCAAGGAGATCAAGGATCCCTGCAGCGCCTGTCAGGGCAGGGGCTCGGTCGTGAGGCTGCGGCCGGTGGCGGTGAATGTGCCTGCGGGAGCCACCGACGGCGGCAAGCTGCGCTTCAAAAGGAAGGGCGGATCGGGCGTTGCAGGTGGCCCTGCGGGCGATCTTTACGTGGTCACCCACATCAAGCCGCACCCGGTCTTTGCGCGCCAGGGGGCCGATGTCACGATGGATCTGCCCCTCTCGGTCTCTGAGGCCGCACTGGGAACCGAGGTCACGGTACCCACCCCGGGCGGTGCCAAGGTGCGTTTGAAGGTTCCTGCGGGAACCCAGAGCGGGCGGGTCTTCCGCATTGCAGGCAAAGGTGCGGCAAAGCTCAAAGGCGGGAAAAGCGGGTCGCTCGGCGACCTGAAGGCCAAGGTCAGCGTTGTTGTGCCGGAGGCGCTTACTGATCGGCAGAAGGAGCTCTTTGAGGAGCTTGCCGCCGAGATGAACGATGATATCAGAGCCGATTTGGATCGGCTTGCCTGATGCAGAACCAGCGAGACCGGCAGGGTCAGCAAGACTAGCAGGGTCAGCGAGACCGGCAGGGTCGGCAGGGTCAGCGAAACCAACAAAACCAGCAAGATAGCATGCCCAAGGAGCAGAGAAAATGAGACATCCCGGTCGGAACAGGCCACTTTATATGATCAGCGTTGCCGCAGAGCTTGCCGGCGTCCATCCGCAGACGCTTCGGATATATGAGCGCAAGGCGTTGATCCAGCCGCAGCGGTCGGGCGGGAACACGCGCCTGTACTCGGAGGCCGATATCGAAAGGCTGCGGCTCATCCAGCAGCTGACCCAGGAAGAGGGGGTAAACCTCGCGGGGGTCATGCGGATCATGGAGATGCAGCGCGAGTTGGACTATCTGCACCGCGAGCTTGAGGCGACGCGGCGGCGTCTTGCGCGTGCCGAGGAGCTGCTGGCGGTGCAACGGCAGGCTCCGCGAACCTACACCGCGCTCGTGCACGTGCCGGGCGGGGTCACGAAGGAGGTCAGGTTCAGATGAGGCTCGACAAGCTCACTATCAAGAGCCAGGAGGCCATTGAGGCGGCCGCCGGGATCGCTTCTGGCAGCAATGCTGCGGCGATCGAGCCCGAGCACCTGCTCAAAGCGCTGCTCGATCAGGCGGACGGCATCGTCCGTCCAGTGCTTGCGAAGGTGGGTGCCGATCCAGGCGCGCTTGACGCGGGCGTGGGCAAGGCGATCGCCTCGATGCCTACGGTGAGCGGTGCGGCTGCGCAGTCTATGCCCGGCCCTCGGCTGACCACGGTGTTAAACGACGCATTCAAGACTGCCGAGAAGATGAAGGACTCCTACGTCTCGACCGAGCACCTGCTTATCGCGCTCGCTGCCGACAAGGGCGAGGCGGGAAGGATCCTCGAGATGAGCGGGGTCAGTCCCGAGCGCATCGGAAAGGCGGTCGAAGAGCTGCGTGCAGGCTCGAAGGTCACCGACCAGAACCCCGAGGGCCAGATGCAGGCTCTGGAGCGCTACGGGCGCAACCTCACCGAGATGGCCCGCGAGGGCAAGCTCGACCCGGTCATCGGTCGCAACGAGGAGATCCGCCGGGCGATCCAGGTGCTCTCTCGGCGCACCAAGAACAACCCGGTGCTCATCGGCGAGCCGGGAACCGGCAAAACGGCCATCGTCGAGGGGCTTGCACAGCGCATTGTCGCCGGTGACGTGCCTGGCAGCCTGCGCGACAAAGACGTTGTGGCGCTGGATCTGGGTGCGATGGTCGCCGGTGCGAAGTACCGCGGGGAGTTCGAGGACCGCTTGAAGGCCGTGCTGCGGGAGATCGAGACGGCCGAGGGCCGCATCATCCTCTTCATCGACGAGATGCACACGATCGTTGGGGCAGGCGCTGCCGAGGGCGCGATGGATGCCGGCAACATGCTCAAGCCGCCGCTCGCCCGCGGGGAGCTGCATGCCATCGGCGCAACGACGCTTGACGAGTACCGCGAGCACGTCGAGAAGGACTCAGCGCTCGAACGCCGGTTCCAGCCGATACTCGTGGGCGAGCCGAGCACGGAGGACACCATCACGATCCTGCGTGGGCTCAAGGAGAAGTACGAGGTCCACCACGGCGTGCGGATCACCGACGGGGCGATCGTCTCGGCGGCGGAGCTCTCCAACCGCTACATCGCCGACCGCTTCCTGCCCGACAAGGCCATCGACCTCATCGACGAGGCCGCAAGCCGCCTGCGCATCGAGATCGACTCGATGCCCACCGAGATCGATGCGGCGGAGCGGCGCGTCACGCAGATGCAGATCGAGGAGCAGGCACTCATGCGCGAGGAGGACGATGCAAGCGCCGAGCGCCTGGAGACGCTACGGGCGGAGATGGCCGGGCTTACCGAGGAGCTTTCGGGGCTCAAGGCATCTTGGCTCGCCGAGAAGGAGGTCATCGAGGGTGCCCAGGCGGCCAAGGCCGCGCTCGACGAGGCGCGTACCGAAGAGGAGCGTGCGACCCGAGAGGGCGACTTGCAGCGTGCCGCCGAGATCCGCTACGGGCGCATCCCCGAGCTTGCGCGGCAGATCAGCGAGAGCGAGCAGCGTCTGGGCGAGCTGCAGGCCGAGAACGCGATGCTCAAAGAGGAAGTCACCGAGGACGAGATTGCCGAGGTCGTCTCGGCGTGGACCGGGGTGCCCGTCGCCCGTCTCATGCAGGGCGAAATGGGCAAGCTCGCACGGCTCGAGGAGGTGCTGCACGAGCGCGTCGTGGGCCAGGATGAGGCGGTCGCGGCGGTCGCGGGCGCCATCCGTCGCTCGCGTGCTGGGCTCTCAGACCCCAACCGCCCCATCGGCAGCTTCCTGTTCCTTGGCCCGACCGGTGTGGGCAAGACCGAGCTTGCGAAAACGCTCGCCGAGTACCTTTTCGACGATGAGCGGGCGCTCGTGCGCGTCGACATGTCCGAGTACATGGAGAAGTTCAGTGTGCAGCGGCTCATCGGGGCCCCTCCTGGATATGTGGGTTACGAGGAGGGCGGCCAGCTCACCGAGATCGTGCGGCGTCGACCGTACTCGGTCGTGCTGCTCGACGAGATCGAGAAGGCGCATGCGGATGTCTTTAACGTGCTCTTGCAGGTGCTCGATGACGGACGGCTCACCGACGGCCAGGGTCGCGTAGTCAGCTTCAAGAACGCGATCATCATCATGACGAGCAATGTGGGCTCGAGCTATATCCAGGCATTTGCCGAGGGCGGGGCTGACGAGGCGGAGACCGACCGGATGCTCCAGGAGGCACTGCGTGCGACCTTCAGGCCGGAGTTTTTGAACCGTATCGATGACGTGGTAACCTTCCACGCGCTCTCGCTCGATGAGATCGCAAACATCGTTGAGCTGCAGCTTGCCCAGATCCGCACGCGCATCGCCGAGCGCAAGATCACCCTCGAGGTGACCCCGGCGGTGGTGGAGCGCCTTTCCATCGACGGTTTCGACCCGGTCTTTGGCGCACGGCCGCTCAAGCGGCTGATCCAGCGTGAGGTCGTAGACCGCGTCGCCAAACAGGTCATCGAGGGCGAGGTGCACGAAGGTGATACCGTCGTGATCGATGCCGATGGCGAGGGATACCGGGTCGCATGAGGCGGGGCTGGAACGTGCCGCTTGCTTAATATGCGGTAATGACTGCGTGATGGCGCAGCGGCTAGCGCGAGCGGCAGAGTGCTCACGCTGCCGCTGGTAGTCTACGGAGTGCCTGCGCTCAGTCTCTAAAATTGTCGTTTCGCATCCGGAACAGGTATTCTGACCAGATCCAGCTTGCTGTAGTCGAAGCCTATCACCAGAAGGATGATTTTTGTGAGAAAACAAAGAAAAAGCACACTCAAACGTGTGGCACAGGTCGCCCTGGTGACAGCCTTGGCCGCTGCATTCCTGGCTCCCGGGATCGCGCCTGCCGAAGCCGCTCGCACTGGGGGCGCGCCTGCCGAAGCCGCTCGCACTGGGGGCGCGCCTGCCGAGGTCGCACACACGGGAGTTGCGCCTGCCGAAGGTGCTCATACTGGCGGCGTGCCTGCTGAGGTCGCTCGTGCTGGGGCTACTCTCGCGCAGTTGAGGCTCACGGAGTCGACATCCGTCATGCAGGTGGAGATGACGGAACCGACACCTGCCGCACTGACGGAGCTTGTTGCCGATCCGAATGCAGGGTGGAAGGAAGTCAGTGCTGGAACCATCCATTCTCTTGGAATAAGGGATGACGGCTCACTTTTGGCATGGGGGGATAACGGTGCCGGCCAGCTTGGCGATGGCACGTGGGAGGGCAAAAGCGCTCCCACCCTCATCGGGGATGCGACTGACTGGAAAGCGGTCAGCGCCGGGGGCGGTAACTTCTTTGCAGGGGCGCACTCTCTTGCACTGAAGGAGGACGGGTCGCTCTGGGCGTGGGGAGCCAACAATTACGGCCAGCTCGGCGATGGCACGTGGGAAGGCAAAAGCACTCCTGTGCGTATTGGGAGTGCGGCTGATTGGAAGGCCATTGGTACAGGGAATTTCCACTCCCTTGCACTAAAAAACGACGGCTCTCTCTGGGCATGGGGGTGGAACGAGTACGGTCAACTTGGCAACGGCACGAAGGGCGATGGCACCAGCAAAAACGTTCCTACCCGCATTGGGGTTGCTACCGATTGGGAAGCCATCAGCGTGGGATTCAATCACTCCCTTGCGCTCAAGACCGACGGCACGCTCTGGGCGTGGGGGATTAACTGGTATGGGGGGCTCGGCGACGGCACGAAGGAGGACAAAAGCACCCCCACTCGCATTGGAGACGCAACCGATTGGAAGGCTCTCAGTGCGGGAGACTGGCACTCCCTTGCCATCAAAGACGACGGCTCGCTCTGGGCGTGGGGGACTAACTTCTTTGGGGAAGCGGTGGAAGGTGAGGATCCGAATAGATATGCTCCTGCTCGCGTTGGAACTGGCACTAGCTGGAGGGCTGTTGCTGCAGGAGGAGACGCATTTCAAAATTCGTATGCAATAAAAAGCGACGGGTCACTGTGGATCTTTTACACGTGGGGAGATGGCCGCTATGACCCTGTTCGCGTTGGGATCGGTGCCAACTGGAAGAGCATCATCGGCACAGGACTCTATCACTCCATCGGCATCAAGGCTGACGGTTCGCTCTGGAGCTTAGCTGGGAGCACCCTCACTCAGATCACAGACACTATGCCTCCAGCATCAACTTCTGATGTGTGCGTCTCGTACCCGGCTGCACCAGCGGTTATCACCATCACTGCAACGGATAACGATGCTGGTGTTAAGGAGATCACATACATTCTTGATGGCGGTACTTCAGTTGTCACATCTGGAAGCTCAGCAACTGTTACCGTCAATACGAGCGGTCGACATACTATTGAATTCTGGGCCAAGGATAATGCTGGCAACAGGGAGGTTTCGCACAACGCCGCCTTCACTATCAAGCTTGGCGGTGTTATCGAGCGCGTTTCCGGTGCAGACCGCTATCAGACCGCCATCGAGGCATCCAAGAAAAACTTCGAGTTTGCAGAGGCGGTTGTTTTGACCACTGGCACGAACTATGCGGATGCGCTATCCGCGTCTGCCCTTGCCGGTTCCTTGAAAGCGCCGATTCTTCTTACTCATCCAAACGTTTTGAGCAATGGGGTTTTGAATGAGATCAAGCGTCTTGGGGCAGAGGTGGTTTGCATCATCGGCTCAGAGGCTGCGGTGTCAAAGGGCGTTGAAAGCGCACTTGATAAAGCCGGGTTTGATGTGGTGCGTATCGATGGGGAAGATCGCTACGAAACAAGCGCTTACATTGCCTATGTTGTTGCAGAGATCGAAGGCGATGACTTTGCTGGTACGGCATTTCTCGCCCGAGGGGATAACTTTGCAGATGGCTTGGCGGTCGCTCCGCTGGCGTATGCCAATAAGATCCCGGTGATACTCACCAAACCGGCGGTTCCTTCCTCATATGCAATATATGCCATTCAGGATCTAGACATCACGGATTTCACTATTGTGGGCTCCACGGCTGCTGTCTCTGATACCGTGAAAGACATCGTGGCAAGATGGGCCAATAGTTCTCCAACATTCAGGCGCATTGAGGGCTCAACCCGCTATGAGACCGCAGAAGCAGTTGCAAAGTACGCACTCGAGAACGATCTTGCCACTAAAGAATTCATCGGGGTTGCAACGGGAACAAACTTTCCGGACGCGCTTGCCGGGGGTGTTGCAACCGGTGAGCAGGGAGGCATACTTGTACTGACCACGCCGAATGCGCTCTCCCCGAACTGGGATGCCTATCTCAGAAGCGGTGCCTACGCAGGCGTAAGACCCGATATCCAGATCTATGGCGGAGCTAACGTGGTCAGTGACAATGTCAAAGCAAGGCTGCAAAACGTCTTGCTTAACTAGAGTGTGTCGTCACAAGTTAGTGATATAATGATGAAGGCTGAGAGGAGGCCTCCATCATGGTGACGAGTGCGTATCGCAGGCACGATCTTACTGACGGGAAATGGGCGGTTCTTGCACCG
>Ga0123353_10000882_pt1 | contig 36572 bp, 22 predicted proteins | sample TergutLab28metaG_3_FD_92763 | JGI IMG/M metagenome (GOLD analysis project Ga0123353, IMG submission 92763) | Labiotermes labralis P3 segment gut microbial communities from Petit-Saut dam, French Guiana - Lab288 P3 | ecosystem: Host-associated > Arthropoda: Insects > Digestive system > Gut ... | reverse complement strand
AGGCATCGTTCGGCGGAACTTATCTCCACTCCAACCTGTACGAAATGGCAGCGGCATATCTGTTTCATATTGTTTCCAATCATCCTTTTGTCGATGGCAACAAACGGACAGGAATGGTTGCCGCCATAACGTTTCTCGACATGAACGGTTATTGGTTTAATGAGGAAAACGAAAAAAAACTCGACGATGCTCTGGAGGCACTGGTTCTTTCCGTTGCCTGTGGGGAAATAGGCAAAGACGAAATTGCAACGTTCTTTCGGAAGCATTGTCCGCCCGTTCGCTGACTTGAGAACACGGCGCGAGCCCGCCGGTTTGCTCCACTTGCGGCTCTGTCTGTCATTTTGTTACAAGGTCAAGACAGCATTGGCTCGTCCTCTTCGCCATAAGTTGTGTAATAATAAGGTGTTACAGCGACAAATTCTCCGCCGCAGGTATCGACCATCTTTCGGGCAGCAACGATGCCGTAGTCGATTCGCTCTGCCCGAACAGCCTTTTCGGTCGTATTAAGAATCTCCGCAAGCCGACGATCAGAAAAACCGAGCCGCTTTAATCGGAGCAAGTCCTCTTTCGTCAATTCGTCGAGCCGACGGTTTTCCAATTCCACTTCGGCTTGCACGAGTTCTGCAATCTGTTCCAAAAACCATGGATCAATGCCGGTCAGTCGATAGAGTGTGTCCACGCTGCCGCCGAGTTTGAGTGCCATCGCAACCTGGAACAGCCGATCACGTGTCGGTATGGTAACTCTGCGGTACAACTCTTCAAGCGGAATCGGTTGATCGTCCACGCTGAACAAGCCGAAACGCCGGTTTTCCATTGACCGAATGGTTTTCAACAGTGCTTCCTTGAAGGTTCGACCGATTCCCATGGCTTCGCCGACGGACTTCATCTGAACCGAAAGCGTTTCGTTGCCCTCAGGAAATTTTTCAAAGGCAAATCGAGGAATTTTTATAACGGTGTAGTCAACCGTCGGTTCAAAACACGCACTGGTTGTTTGCGTAATGTCGTTTCGGATTTCGTCGAGCGTGTATCCGACGGCAACTTTGCAAGCGATTTTCGCAATCGGAAAGCCGGTTGCTTTAGATGCAAGGGCGGAACTGCGGCTGACTCGGGGATTCAATTCGATGACAACGAGCCTGCCGGTCTTCGGACACTGGGCAAATTGAATGTTGCACCCACCGGTCTCGATACCGATAGCACGGACGATTTTGAGCGAATCATCCCGCATTTGCTGGTATTCCTTGTCGGTCATCGTGAGGATAGGAGCAACGGTAATCGAGTCGCCGGTGTGTACTCCCATCGGATCGAAATTTTCAATGCCGCAAACAACGACAATGTTGTCGTTTCTGTCTCGCATCATTTCCATTTCGAGTTCTTTCCATCCGACGAGACATTCTTCAATGAGGACTTCGTTGACCATACTGGCTGCTAATCCGCCGGAAACGATACGTTCAAATTCTTCCTTGTTATAAGCGATTCCTCCACCGGTTCCTCCGAGCGTAAAGGCGGGTCGAATCACGCAGGGAAGTCCTACACTTTCGAGAGCAATTTGGGCTTCGTCCCGGTTACGAGCAAGTTCGCTTTTCGGCAAATCAATGCCGGCATTCCGCATGGTTTCCCGAAAGAGTTCCCGATCTTCGGCACGTCGGATGACTTCCCGATCGGCACCGATCATTTCGATTCCGAGTTCTTCGAGGATGCCGGTATCGGCAACTTTCAGGGCAGTATTGAGGGCGGTTTGTCCTCCGAGTGTCGGCAACAGAGCGTCGGGACGTTCCTTTCGGAGAACGGCAACGACGTATTCCGGCGTGATGGGTTCGATGTATGTCCGATCCGCTCCGACTGTGCCGAACTGGAGGGGATCGGTCATGATCGTGGCGGGATTGGAATTGATGAGAACGACTTCATAGCCTTCTTCGCGGAGTGCTTTGCAGGCTTGGGTTCCAGAATAATCAAACTCGCAGGCTTGCCCAATGATGATGGGTCCTGCTCCGATAATGGCAATTTTCTTTATATCAGTCCGTTTTGGCATGAACACCATTATGCCCGATTTTCGGAAGACTGTCAACAAGAACCACTTACCCACCAGTTCGAGGGTTAGTCCGCTAACAAGTTTCCGTTTTGTTTTTGCCATTTTGGCACCATTTTTCCAAGGCACCTCTGGTTAGACACAAGCAAGTGAACGCGTGGGAAAATTGATAAAGAAAAAAGGAAACTTGTTAGCGGACTGAACTTATCCGTGATTGACGTAGCGGCGGTGTGATGCTAGACTCATGCTCCGAAAGACAGTTTTAACCCTTTTGATTTCATCATGTTACGTATCGGTATTCACGGGCTCGGTTTTATGGGAATGATGCACTATCTCGCTTACCAAAAGTTAGGCGGCGTGCAGGTTACGGCAATTTGCGAAACGCTGCCGGAACGAAGAAAAGGGGACTGGACCGGCATCAAAGGCAATTTCGGTCCACAAGGCACCCAAATGGACTTGACTGGCGTAAAAACCTACGCCGAAGCCGACGAACTTTTTGCCGATCCGAATGTCGATTTGGTGGACATCTGCTTGCCGCCGAATCAGCATGCCCCAATGACGCTTGCCGCCCTGCAAGCCGGCAAGCACGTTTTCTCCGAAAAACCGATTGCCCTGACACTTGCCGATGCGGATGCAATGACTGCCGCCGCCGAAGCAAAGAAAAAGTTGTTCATGGTCGGGCACGTTCTCCCCTTCTTTCCTGCCTACGCTTTCGTGTATGAGGCGGCTCGGACGAACCGATACGGCAAGTTGATCGGCGGACATTTTGATCGCGTCATTTCCGATCCGGTTTGGCTCAAAGATTTTTATAACATGTCCACCATCGGCGGTCCGTTGCTCGATCTCCACATTCACGATGCCCACTTTATCCGTCTGCTCTTCGGAATGCCGAAACAGGTTCAAAGCATTGGTCGATTGCGAGGCGAGGTGCCGGAGTATTTTAGCACCCAGTTCGTTTTTGACGATCCGACTCTTGTTGTAACTTCAACGAGCGGCTGCATTTTTCAGCAGGGTCGTCCCTTCATGGCGAGGAGCGAAGTCCACTTTGAAAAGGCAACGATTGTACTGGACGGTTCCGGCACAACGATCTTGACGGAAGACGGCAAATCGTTGCCTGCCGAGTTACCGGTTCTCGATGAAGTCAGCATTTTTGCCAACGAGTTGAAGGAACTCACCGATTCGGTGAGTCGGGGACAGGTTTCCCCCATTCTCAGCGGCAGCCTTGCCCGTGATGCCTTACTGATCGCATTGAAAGAAATGGAATCGATCCAAAAACGCAAACCGGTGATTGGTGAATGAGGAGAAAAACGACACAACGGGACCTGATCTCGTCGACAATTGATCGTTTAATGGCAGGGTAAGTGCGTACCACACCCCGCCATGAACCGGACGTTTTTGGGATTCCCGGCAGTGTCTCGCTGTTCGCCGATTACTCCATTTTGTTCGACACGTAACCGATGATAACGTTGTCGATGACTTTGGGAATGCTACGATTCCAACGCGACTTCGGATTGACCAGTGCTTTCAACGCCTCACTGTGTTGATGAGCAAACTGTCGGTACTGTTCGAACACTTGAAGGAAGCAAGCCTTTTGATTAGCGGGAGTCGATTCGTAAAAGAATCGGAGCGTGTACCGCCGGTCAATCGGCATGAAGAGATCGGGAAGCAAGAAGTGCATCGTTTTGGAAAACGTAACGAGCGGCGACTTCGTTTGGACAAGTTCGAGGTTGTCAAACAGGAAGCAGATACTGTCCGTGAGTCCGCTGTCCGATTCCTTGATCTTTTCGAGTTTGAATTTGGCAAACGACTGAATCATGTCGGCATGCTTTTTGAGAGTCCGCTTGAAGTCCGCCGGTTCGCTCAGCCTTGCTCCTCGCGAATTCATTTTGAACGCAACAAGCATGTCATAAACCCGTTGGAGGAAGTCATTGGAGCGGAAATCCTTATCGGGAAACCGCAAAACGGAATCGTAAAGCACTGACGATTTATCGTATTTTTTCGTCAGCAGTTCTTCGCCGCGTCTTGCTAATCGGGCGATGTCTTTCGCCGGAATGGTTGAGAGCAAAGTGTTTTTTAGTTTTGGCATGGGGTTGTCCTTTCGTTTGAAGGGTGATTAAAAAGTCGCACTTGTTTTTAGGAGCGTTTCAACCGGCGACGGAAGTTGAAACGAGTCGGTGTTGAGTACAGAATTACTGTTCGATTACTTGGATCAATTCCCGCATCTGTTTGAATCTTTCGCGATGTTCCGGTTCCATCTCTGACCTTCGAGATCGGTCATCAGAGCCGTAGAAGATAAACCCCGATTCGCCACTACCATATATTGCTTCCAAAATTGCGTCCCTGTCTTTGTTTACCAAAGTCAGTGAAGCACGTTGTCCAAAAGTGTTTTCTGACTCTGTAAACCTGACATTTCCAGAGTCAAAAATGGTCTCACCGCCATTTGACACGCGAAAAGACTGAGCTCCAAGCGGAGATTCGCCATCTGTGGATATTTCGATTGTTGTGCGATTCGGAAGGGGCACTCGCTTTCCAGTGGTCTGAAATGTTTCCGCTGCTGCACGAAGCGCAGCAGGACTCACGTTAATGTCGAAAAACATCCTGATAGAAAACGATGGTTTTTTCTGAACAGGAGACGATCCGTTACAATAGAAACGAATAAAGTTATCGGAAAGCATAACTCCACAAGGTTGTCCACCACCAAAACCAGCCTGTAAAAAAACGTCAAAAACACCCTGTTTTTCAGTGGGAACAGATTTAGTGATGTTATAGATAATGCCTCGTTCAGTCAGTGCCATCTCAATCTGCTGCTCCTTGTGTGCAGAGATAGAGGCGGCGATAAGGTTTGATCTGAATCGAGAACCCTGCCCTGTGATGATGGAATAGTTACGCAAAACATCGTCTTTTGCCCTCGGATCAAATTGGTCAAATTTGCTTTTCCTGAGAGTATCCAAAATTAGTTTATAATCGGTTTTCCCAATGAATATGAACTTTGTGCCTTCAAGTAAAACTATGTCAGAAGACACCGAGCCGGAATTCCCCGATTGCCTATACGGTTCCGGTAATTTATCACTCCTGAATGTCGTGCCGTATTCAATGAATGAACCGAAAACCGCTTTGGCATTGGGCAACTGTGTGATACTACTTCCGGTGAAGACGGGCACCTTCTCTGCCTTTTCTATTGCTTCAAGAAACTTGGCTTCCGCTGCTTGTTTTGCTGCGTTAGCCTCATCAATTTTTCTTTGTTTTTCCTGTTCGGACTCCCTTCGCATTCGTTCGTCCCTCTCGTCGAATTCTCTTTGTGTTCGCTCCTGTTTCTCGGCATACTCCTTCGCCCTCACCTCGGCTTTGTGTCGAGAATAGTAATAGATAAAACCATCCGCAATTATCGTCCCGAAAACGATGAGACCAAGAAAAACAAATACACCAGTTTTGCTTTGGCTCGAATAATTATTGTCGTTCGTATCGGCAGATTGTTGGTCAGTTTTGAAGAAACACATCGCCCATTTATAAGGTACAACTTCGCCGTTTCCTGCCGCTGTTCCGATCTTGATTGCAGAAACAATGGCACGAATCTCGACAAAAATAGCATATACGAGGAGCAACAAACTGATGATTCCTGAAATGAGCATCGGGACGAACTCATCATCAGCGCCAACGAACTCATTGATTATTATGCCGACAGCGATACTATTGCCAATGAGAACTATTCCCAGAACAATGCGGCGAATAAACAGTGAACAAAACGCATTGAGTATATGCTTGCCGTGTGTGTTAGCATGAGGATCGTTGTTTCTGATAACAGTCCAAATAATCAGCGAGAGGATAGGAATAAAAGGAAATGCCCAGTGCATCCACAGAGAACCGGTACTCGGTGTTCCTGTTGAAGTGCTATCCAAGGGGGCGGCTACAACGGGTTGAGCGGCAGCAACCGGCGCAGTGGCAATGGACGGTCTTGGTTTGGCGGGGGCAGGTGGCGCGGGCGGCAATGTTTCGAGTTGCGAGGTTTCAACGAACGTCAATCCCTTCACTCTTCTCGCCGGAGCAGTTTTTCCGTCCTCGGTTTCAATCATCGTTTCCGGCGTAATCACTCCCGCCTTGGCGAGTCCTTTGAGTTGACCACCGGTAACTTCAATCTTCTCGTTATTTTCATTGTAGTAGAACCATTTTGCCATTGGAAGTTCGGAAGGTTAGGAATTTGCCGAGCAACGGTAACAAGAGTCCGCTCAAAGAAATGGGAGCGGCACGCCAATAAGAAACGGAAGTCATCCCACCTACGACAGTGGTGCATTGCTGACCAATTGGGCAATGCCGATTCTGTCCGCAGATCCACACGCGACACTCCCTCTACGGGAGGCACGCAACTTTGTGAATACCGACTATCTCCTGCCCGGTTTTCCGGTTCGTAGTGCAGAAAATTGCCGTCGCCGAAGCGATTCTTATTGTTTGTTAACGTACTCTAATTCAATCCGCTCGGCGCACAACCGGAGCGGTATTTCTGATTGTGAGCGCAGTCTATCACGTTTTCGGGAAGATTGCAATAGCCGAACCCAGTCCGTCGACAAGTTCGGTTTTTCCGTCACTCCCGCGAAGGCGGGAGTCTAGCAAAACAGGGTTCACATCTTCCGGCTAGATTCCCGCTTGTGCGGGAATGACGCTGTTTGTGCAAACTTGTCGATGGACTGGGCAACACGTACAGATGTCGGGGAAAGCCTTGACATTGATCACCGCACAGGTTACACTGCGCTCTGGGGCGTGTGTTTCCAATACAGCGTGTACTCATGAAGAGAAACACCATGTGTGCTACCCATGTCGCTCGTTAAAACACTCTATCGAACCCGAAATCTTTCAGATGCCGAACTGTCCACCCTGTTGGAAACAGATCGGTTCGACCCGGAACTCTTGCGCAGGGCGGAAGACCGACGGCGGGAGTTTTACGGTTCGGACGTGTATCTGCGAGGTCTCATCGAACTGACCAATTACTGCAAAAACGATTGCTTTTACTGCGGAATTCGGCGGAGCAATGCTTTGCCTGACCGCTATCGGCTTTCTCTCGACGAAATTTTGAATTGCTGTAAAGTTGGCTACGAACTCGGCTATCGAACGTTTGTGTTGCAAGGGGGTGAAGACCCGTTCTTCAACGATGACCGAATCGTTGAAATTGTCTCTGATATAAGGAAACGCTATCAGGATTGTGCCATCACTTTGTCGCTCGGCGAACATTCCCGCGAAAGTTATCAGAGATTTTTCGACGCAGGGGCAAACCGATACCTCTTACGACATGAGACTGCCAATTCCGACCACTATGCAAAATTGCATCCCAACTCGATGAGTTTGGAGCATCGTAAACAATGCCTTTGGCATCTGAAGGAGATCGGCTATCAGGTTGGCTCCGGTTTTATGGTCGGTTCGCCATTTCAAACGATGGAGTGTTTGATCGAAGATTTGCGGTTCCTGCAACAGTTGAAACCGTCTATGATCGGTATCGGACCCTTTATCGTTCATCGGGACACGCCGTTCGCCCACTATCCAAGCGGCAGTCTGACGCTCACGCTTCGGTTGATCGCAGTGCTTCGCTTGATGTTTCCCTACGCGTTGATTCCGGCAACGACGGCACTTGGAACGATTGACCCGCTGGGTCGGGAAATGGGACTCCGGGCGGGAGCAAACGTTGTAATGCCGAATCTTTCCCCTGTGGAAGTACGCAAAAAATATGAGTTGTATGACAACAAACTTCATACTGAAAAAGAAGCCGCCGAAAACAAGGCATTACTGGCAAACAGTATTGCCGCCGCAGGGTACACCATTGTTACGGACATCGGAAATGTGAAGCCGGACAAAGAGGATGCGGGGGTGAAATTAGAGGGATAATTGCCATAAAAAAAGAGGTATGCAACCTCATGTTGCACCCCCTTTCATTTGCGTTCCAGCAAGACCGATAGGGTGGCGATGGACATCCTGTCTCCGGTCACCAAAGCGGATTCTTGCCTACCTTGCAATAGGTTCGTTGTGCGAAACCAAAAGGGAAACTATTTCCGAGAAAACCCAGTGTGTCGGGGCGAAGCACCCCCGTCTCGTCCATAGGTTGGCTTTAGTCCAACGATGCCCGAATCATCGCCGGTACTTGCGTACCGCTTTGAATGGACAAACACCTCCGATACCCCTCCCCTTCCCTGGCGAAAGGTCGAAAATGCACCTCGGGGAATCCTTCCCCTCACTGGTATCTATCGAATAATTGGTGTATTAAAATTGATTCCGAAAATCGGTAAAATACAAAAATGTGGTCATTTCCTCCGTCAATTTTTCCGGTTGGTCGGGTTATGTCAGATATGCGGTAACCGAGAGTGCGTTCAATTTTGTCGGCAATTCGCAAGGTGGCAATAGCCAAGAGGTACTGATGTTTGATTGACCGTGCGGAGCGTTTGCTCCGTGCGGTTTTTCGGTGCTTGTCTTTTGACGTACTCTCATTTATACTACTCGGACTCTTCCGCAGTGGAATTTTCAACACTCAAATTTTTGATTTATGACGTTTGCCTATTTGGATTGTCCGTCGGGAATTAGCGGCGACATGATGCTCGGTGCCTTGATTGATCTCGGAGTACCTCTCGATCTGCTCAACGATTCCGTACAGTCCGTCGTCAAATCGGTACAAATTTCTTCGTCCACCGTTTTTCGTAAGGAGTTCCGGGCAATCCAAGCCGACGTTCACGCTCCGCATGAACACGTTCACCGAACATTGTCCGATATCCTGAAATTGGTGAGCGAATCGAAACTGTCGTCGGACAATCAAAAGCGAGTGAGCGATCTGTTTCAACTTCTCGCTCAAGCGGAAGCAAAAGTTCACGGCATCGCCGTCGAAAAGGTTCATTTTCATGAAGTCGGTGCCGCCGACTCGATTGCCGATATTGTCGGCGTTGTTGTCGGACTTGACTATCTTGGAATCACCGATATGGGAGCATCGGTCATTCCGACGGGGAGCGGTACGGTTAAAATGGCACATGGAGAGTGTCCCGTTCCCGCACCGGCAACCGCTGAACTGTTAAAAGGAATCCCTATCGCCGCCTCGGATGTTCCGTTCGAACTAACGACTCCGACCGGTGCGGTCTTACTCAAATACTATGTTAAACGTTTTGGTGCATTCCCTGCGATGACTATTCAGGCAACGGGAGTCGGAGCGGGAAGCCGTGATTTAGAGCAGCAGGCAAACATTTTACGGATACTTGTCGGCGACTTATCCGTCAAAGACAGCGACACCCTTCGATCCGTTGAGCATCAGTATGATTATTTGGTTACTTCAAAGTTGCCGCAATATCCCACGACAACAGAAACTGTTTGGATTGTCGAAACGAACATTGATGACATGACAGGCGAACTGATCGGACACTGTGTTGAGCGTCTTTGGGCACTTTCGCCGCTCGATGTTTGGGTTACGCCGATTCAAATGAAGAAGCAGCGTCCCGGTGCGGTGGTTTCAATCATGTGCCGTCAGGAGCAGATCGATTTGGTGGAACTGGTACTGTTTTCAGAGACATCGACACTTGGTGTCCGGCATTATCCGGTAACTCGGACGGTACTCTCTCGGGAGCCTCATCAAATCAAAACGCCTTGGGGCGAAATTGCGGCAAAACGGGCATTCCTGCCGGACGGTACGGAGAAAATTTCGCCGGAGTTCGAGTCGGTCAAACGGCTTGCCGCTGCCACAGGAATTCCCGTTTGGAAAATCATGGCACAGGTTCGATAAAGCATTGTTCCCCGGTGTTTTTTGGAGAGTGTCATGGTATCACTCCTTATCATACCATCGGATGCCTTGCCGAAGTTTATGAGGCACTTGCCATTAACGCACGTTTGTTTTTCCGCTCGAAATGACACCCCATTTTGAAACTGGTAGCCGGACCGTTGTTAACGCTTGTCCCTTTTACCGTTTATGCTACAATCACCGTGCGGTCGAGTCGACCGAACTGTTTGCTCTTGTTTCCGGCACAAACGAGGTGCAAACAAACCGAAGATGACATTTGCCCGACAGTTATTTCTCTGTCTTTCGTTGATTTGTTTCGGATGTAACACTGTACCGCCGGAACATTTGCAAACGTTTCAGAACGCCCAGTCGGCATTTGATTCGGGAGATTATCGACAATCGGCAGCCCTGTACGAAAAATTACTCGATCAGGGAGTGCGGTCTGGGGCGATCTATTACAATCTCGGTAATGCCTGGGCAAAAGCCGACGAACCTGTCCGTGCAGTTGCCGCCTATTATCTTGCAAAGCGGCACATTCCGGGCGATCCACACTTGAATGCCAATTTACGTGCCGTTCTGAAAAGTAATGGCGGGACACCGCCGCCTCCCGAAAGTTCTCTCGCCGGTTCGCTCCTCTTCTGGCAAGATTGGATTGGTTACAACACCAAAATTTGGGTCGCTCTCGCACTTGCCGCATTGACATTTTTAGGAGGCGTTCTCTGTTTGTTTTTAGGCTCCACACACGGGAGCCGGCGACTGTGTCGCCGTCCGGGGAGGATTACCCTCGGCTTGGCAATTCTTGCGGTCATTGCCTTTGTGTCGGTTGGATATGACTGGTATCGCTTTGAGGGAGTCAAACGAATTATCGTCATCACGGATACTCTGCCGCGAAAAGGCAATTCGGAACAATATGAACCGGCTTTTGTTTCTCCCATTCCATTCGGTACACTGGCGGTTGTTCTGGACGAACGAAGTGGTTGGTATTCCCTTCGCTTTCCGAGCGGTCAAGATGGCTGGATTCCGCAATCCCAAACGTTTCGCTTGCAATAGCAACCTCGATAGAAGACAACCACGACGGACACAGCGTCGAATCGGTGGGCTGTCGATATTGCCCTAAATGTTCCGATTCTCTCGGAATCGTTTGCTGGTTTTGCGTTCTTCGTCAAGCATTGCCGCGATCATCAGAACCGCATACTCTATCGGTAACATTGTAGATGCCTTTTCCCATCGCCACTTGATTTCCAGTTTTCCTTCGGCAAGTCCCTTGTCTCCAATGACAATCCGAAGCGGAAAGCCGATCAGGTCGGCATCCTTGAATTTGACCCCCGCCCGCTGGTCTCGGTCGTCCACTATGCAGTCAATTCCCCGCTCTTCCAATCCGTCGTGGAGCGTCTTTGTGAGTTCCATCGTTTTTTCATCGGCGACCTTCATCGGACAAATCACGACCTCATACGGCGCAAGATTCACCGGAAAAACAATGCCCGATTCGTCGTAAGACGTTTCGATCAGTCCCGCCACGATTCGATTCACCCCGATTCCGTAACACCCCATAATAATGGTCTTCTGCGTTTCGTCTGCATCCAAAAATTTGGCATTAAGGCAATCGGAATACTTTGTGCCGAGTTTGAAAACATGCCCGACTTCGATTGCTGACCGGATGGTCAACTTGCTGGAACATCGTGGACAAGGATCACCGTCAACAGCGTTTCGCAGATCGTCGAACTTCGCAGGGTTGAAATCGCGGTACGGGTTAACATTGACCAGATGTTTTTCGCTCTTATTTGCGCCGGTTACAGTATTGACGGCTTCCATAATGGAATAGTCGGCATAAATCGGAATAGGCTCTTTCAAGCCGACGGGACCCGCAAAACCAACCGGTGCGCCCGTTACCCGCTCAATCGTTGCCGGGTCGGCAAGTTCCAGTTTTTGTGCATGAAGAGCCTTGCGAATCTTGTTTTCATTGGCATCGTGGTCGCCGCGAATCAGCACGGCGACAGGCTTGTCGTCAGCAAGGTAAATCAATGTTTTGATCAACCGGGTCGGCTTGACTTTGAGGAACTTGCAGACCTGTTCGACGGTGTGCGCTTCCGGCGTATCAAGTTCTGCAATGTCCTTCAAGATTATGCTAACGTCAGCGGGCTTGTTGCCGCCACCGATTTCCGCCTTCTCCGTGTTTGCTGCGTAACCACAGTTTTCGCAGTGGACAATCTCGTCCTCACCGTTCGGTGAAGGAATCATGAATTCATGTGAAGCATCGCCGCCAATGGGACCCGATTCCGCCTCGACCGCCAAAAACGGCAAACCACAACGGCTGAAAATCTTGCAATACGCATCGTACATTTTCTTGTACGTTGTGTGGAGAGATGCGAGCGATGGGTGAAAACTGTAAGCATCCTTCATGATGAATTCGCTGGTTCTTAATACACCGAATCTGGGTCGTTCTTCATTTCGGAACTTTGTTTGAATTTGATACAACGTAAGGGGCAGTTGTCGATAACTGGCGACAAATCGGGAAACAATGTCGGTGATTTCCTCTTCATGAGTAGGACAAAAGACGACAGGAATTTTTTTCCCCCCTCTCTGCAAGTCCGTTTTGATGAGGACGTTTCCGAAGGCATCAATGCGGTTCGTTTGTTCGTACAACGAAGACGGACAAAGTGCTGTCATGAGCAGTTCGATGGCACCGGTCTTGTTCATCTCTTCACGAACGATTTGGGTCGCTTTTTGAAGGGAGCGCAGTCCCAACGGAAGATAGGTATAAGCCCCTGCCATAATTTGGGTGATGAGTCCCGCACGGAGCATCAGGACATGCGAAGGAATTTCCGCTCCGTCCGGCGTTTCTTTCATTGTGGGGATCAACGTTTTCGACCAGTACATTTTCGGAATAAAAGCAGGCAACAAACTTTGAGCCCATTTTACCGGAAACTGCAAAAAAAACAATGTATAATTTTGTTCTTCTATTGCGTAGTCGTCAAATCTATGGGATAATGCACCTCCGTTTTCATGAAATTAGGTCGAATATCCATCAAGTCAAGGAATAAATTGGTGATATGGATCGCCGCAGGAACATGACACGAAAAACCTATCTTGCCATCGACATGGGGGCATCGGGCGGTCGGCATTTAGCCGGTCAATTCGACGGCAACACCCTGACCCTCAAGGAGTTGTACCGTTTTGAAAATGGTCCGACCGACCTTGCCGGAACCCTGTATTGGAACCTGCCGAGTCTCTGGTCCCATGTTCAGGCAGGTCTGAATGCCGCCGGAGCCGCAATCGGAGACGAAATCGTCAGTATTGGTGTCGATACATGGGGCGTGGACTTCGCCCTACTTGGACGTGGCGATACACTACTCGGCAACCCGGTCTGTTACCGCGATGCCCGAACCGATGGCATGATGGAAAAAGCCTTCGAGATCGTTCCCAAATCCGAGGTGTTTCGGCAAAGCGGACTGCAATTCATGCAGTTCAATACGCTGTATCAACTCCTTGCGATGAAACAGGCTCACTCGCCGTTGCTCGATGTTGCCGAATCTTTCCTGATGATGCCGGATTTGTTCCACTGGCTCCTTTCCGGTGTCAAAAGCAATGAGTTTACCAATGCGACGACAACGCAATTTTTCGATCCAGTACAGAATGACTGGGCAAAACCGATGCTCGAACGTTTCGGACTGCCGACGAGTCTTTTCCAAGCCGTATCGCTACCGGGAACAGTACTCGGACCACTTCGCTCTGCCTTGGTCGAAACAACGGGAATCAAGTCAGCAAAGATTGTCCTGCCGGGATCGCATGATACGGCATCAGCCGTGATGTCGGTGCCGACGGCAAGTCAAACCGGTCAAACAGATTGGGCATACATCAGCCTCGGAACTTGGGCTCTGATGGGAATTGAATCTTCCAAGCCGGTTGTGAACGATACCGTATCTGAACTGAATTTTACGAACGAAGGCGGTGTCGGCGGGACAATGCGGATTCTCAAAAACATCTGCGGCATGTGGCTTTTTCAGGAATGCCGCCGAACGTGGAATCAACAGGGACACAAGGGCAAAACCGGTTTGCCGCTCGATTGGGAAGACTTGAATTGGATGGTACAAGTCGCGAAACCGCTCGTTTCGTTTATCAATCCCGATGTCCGGGAGTTTTTAGAGCCGACCGACATGCCCAAGGCAATCGCCGACTTCTGCCGGAAGACCGGACAACCGATTCCCGAATCGGAAGGAGCAATTTTACGTTGTGTCTTGGACAGCATTGCTTTGAAATTCCGGCATGTACTCGGCATGTGTGAAAAAATTGGTGGTCGACATATCGAGACGATCCATATTGTGGGTGGCGGAACCAAAAATTTGCAACTTTGCCAAGCCGCCGCCGATGCCTGTGGCTGTCGGGTCGTGGCGGGTCCAATCGAAGCAACTGCGATTGGCAATCTCATGATGCAGGCGGTTGCTGACGGAGCCGTTGCGAACATCGAAGAGGCTCGGCAAGTCATCCGTGCGAGTTTTGAAGTTGCCGAATATCTGCCGACGACCCAACATACCGCAGAATGGAACGATGCGTATGAGCGTTTTCTGGATGTGCTACAATGATCGGTGAGAGATTTTGAAGGAAGTGCGCGAACACTGTGAGTTCAATCCACTGCCCACCGCAAAAACGCTCGGACTACTGCCGTGAAACTTGTTAGCGGACTGCCACCCAATCTGGCGTTCGATCCCCTCGGATTGCATGAAGTGCCGTTTTTGGCTATACTCGGTGCGTCGTTGATCGTAGTTTTGTTATCTCTCTATGTCCAAGAAAACTATCGGAACGGAATCGTCTGCCGAGGCAAAGGCAACCGAAGTGAAAACGAAAGAAAAAAAATCGGTGCCCCCTGAACAAGATGCCGCACGCCGAGACTTTCTCAGAGTTTCTGTTGCTGCCGGTGTCGGGGCTTGTGCTGTTAGTGCGCCCATCTGTGCCGCTGTCAGACTGGTTGCAGCTCCCGTTTTCGCCGAGTCAGCCGCCGGAAAATCGTATCCGCTCGCCACTCTCGATTCGCTGACTGAACGACCACAAAAATTTTCCATCGTCGATGATAAAAAAGATGCCTGGATGACGTTGCCTCAACAAAAGATTGGCACACTTTTTTTGCGAAAGGTTGGCGACACCGTACAAGCACTTCATTCACTTTGTCCCCATGCAGGCTGTATGCTTCAGGTCGGAGTTAAAAAGAATCCCAAGACGGGAACCGAGGAAGAACTTTTTTACTGCCCTTGCCATGCCGCTCACTTCGATCTGGACGGCAGCAGATTGGATGCCGTTGCTCCTCGCAACATGGATGCACTCGAAGTCAACGTTGAAGCAGGACGTGTCTTTGTCAAGTTTGAAAATTTCACCTTTGGCATTGCCGATAAGAAAGCCAACTGATCGGGAAGAACGCATTGAACCGGTGCCGTGGCTCGCCTTTTTGAACTCTGGATTCTGCTCTTGTCCCGTATGGAGAGAATCACTAGACTCTGCCTGTGCCAAAGGCACTGTTTGAAACTCCACTCGGAAAAGGAAGAATGTCCTCACTGTTGCGTTCCTTGCTGTTTTTGTCCCTTGGTGGTATGTGTTGGATTACTGATCCTCTTTGTGCCCAAGGACCGTCGCCCCTGCCTCATCCGAATACAAACAATACGCAACTCAAAGGATTGGGCGATCTTATTTCCGGTACCGGGAATGTTGGACAGAAAATGGGGATCACGGGAACACTGCAACCGGAGCAATCTATTCAAGCAGCGCATCAGGAAATGCAGACTCCCGAACCACTTCCGCCGCCGAAACCGATCAAACAGGCATCCTTTGCGACTTTTCCTGTCCCGCGCCCTTCCGAGGAATCTGTCCACGAGGAGGTGCTACCGCAGGAATCATTTGACGACTCTGAAAATGAACCGATGGACACTCCCAATGCAATGCTCGACAAGCAGTTGTTCTCTAAAAAATCGGCAAAGGAACAAGGTGAAGTAGCCGAAGGGGAAGAATCCAAAATCGGCGGCTGGAGAAACAAACTTGCTAAGCCGGACATGACACCGATCATGTCGGTCGGTGGAAGTTTATTCATTGTCATTGCCGCCTTCTTCCTTTTGGCAATCCTTCTCCGAAAAGTTTCACCGAAGGGCAATCGACCCTTGCCAAGAGAAGCATTTGAATGTTTGGGGCGGTATTTTTTGACGCAAAAGCATCAACTTCAGCTGTTACGGCTGGGCAATCGGATCGTTCTTGTTTCGGTCATGCCGGATGGAGTCAGTACGCTTGCAGAAATTACCGATCCCGATGAAGCCGTTGCGCTTTTGGGCTTGTGCCGTCGCCTCGATACCCATTCGGCAACGGAAATGTTTCGGAAAACCATTGCCAGTATGTCGGAAGACGAATTGAGCCGACCACATGAACGTCCCGTTGCCGCATCCCGGCGCAAGGGACAACCTGCCGCTTCTCTCGACCTGTACAGTGACCCGGACGAAAGTCTCGCCGCCATACTTGCAAGAGGGAAACATTATACCGTACAGTACAACTAATAAATTGATCGCAGAATTTTTTCTATATCCGATTCGCTCAATTCTTTCGGATTGCCTGACATACTGTTTCCTTTGGAGTCGCGCGCAATCGTTGGTATCTGTTCCGCTTCAACGCCGCAGTCGGAAAGGCGAAGCGGCAAGCCGAAATCCCGACACAGGTGTTTCACTCGATCAATCAACCGTTCGGTAGCGGTCATGTCTGAAACCGTCGAGTCAAAACCGCACAGGAGACGCGACAACGTTGCATAACGTTCCGCACAAACCTCCATGTTCGTTTGAAGTGTGATCGGCAACATCAATGCACATGCTGCTCCGTGAGCGATTCGGCAATGTGTTCCCAAAGCGGGAGCAACTCCGTGCGCCATGCCAAGACCACTGTTGGCAAGTGCCATGCCCGACAACATCGCTCCGTGTGCCATCGCACATCGGGCTTCCAAATTTTCCGGCTCGGCAAGCAACGTCTCCAAAGCGGTAATCGTTTTCGGAAAACACTGTTCAACCAATGCGTCTGTGAGTGGTTGGCGTTTGCGGCAGACGTAACTTTCCAATAGTTGTGTAACGGCATCCAGACCCGATTCCGCTGTAACCTTTCTGGGACAAGGGATCATCAATTCCGGGTCAACCAAAACGGCTTGCGGCATCATTCGGTCATGCCGCAAACTCTTCTTGAATGGGGAAAGAGAGCCGGGAACTGCGTCCCCGCCGTATGAAGCAATGACGGCATTTTTCGTGGCTTCGGCACCGGTGCCAGCGGTGGTGGGAATCGCAAAAATCGGTAACGGCGGTTGTTTCAATTTCAGACCGCGACCGACTCCTTTGAGATAATCCACCACCGGTGCGTCCTCTTGCGGTAGTAAAGCGGCAACGGCTTTGCCCAAGTCGATGGCAGAACCGCCGCCGAAACTCATCACGAAGTCATCCGGCAGAAGGGCTCCCCGTAGCCGATTGACGAGATGATCGACATCTTGTGTTTCCGGTTCATGCGAAATGGTTTCGATTGTTAAAATCGAGATACCAGCCTGTTCCAAATTGGCAATCAGTTGCCGAACGAAGCCGAGTCGTTCGAGCGTTTTAGAGCCGGTAATCAAAACCGCCCGAAGTCCCAGCGTTCGAGCAATGCTGCCGATTTCGCAACGTTTTCCAATGCCAAAAACAATTTTATGAGGTAATGTCAGTTCGTAAGGTTGCATGGAAAAAAATAGAAGAGGAATTTCACTGCGGACACAACTACTACATCGTTTCTCCAATGATACTCATCGAACCATTATACTTCGGCGAAGGGGAAAATATCAAGAGTAAAAACTGTCATCTCCCGTTTTGACAAGAATGGGGAAGAAAGAGAGCCGGGGACTGTGCTCCCGACTCCGAGGAACAATCACAAAAAACACTTGATCAGAAACCGAGGTCTTTCGGATTGAGAATCACACCACTCCCCGGTCGGCAGAGCCGAACGAAAAGTGTCTTGTCCATATCATCTTTCAAAGTACGAACACCGCCATCGCAGAACGCTGCAACCACCACGCCGGGATGTCCCGAGGAAGGACGAGTCGTTCGAGAACTCTCGGTAATCTGGACACCAGAGTTCTGTCTTCCTTCATTGATAAACAACGGGGATAACTCATTATCAACTGGATATTGGAGCGGCACATAAGTCGGAATTTCGCCAGTGTCAATGTCGGATAAATCGCCGGGAAAGCAGAAGGCAACATGCGTTTCTGTCCGCCCCGAAAAATCGTTCGGATATATTGTTGCACCCCACCATGAAGTAGCACCGGAAGGCCTGTCTAATTCTAAAGTTATTGGAACAGAGTAACCACAGTCCCCAGACATGCTACCAGTATTTGTGGAGTCCGCGGGAAACCAGCACCAAATCCAATGACCTGCATTTTCATTCTCGGAAAGCAGAATCGTCATACTTGTGCCATCCATCCGGGATACATCGTCCACCGACACCCTTGTCTCACACTGGGGTCTGTTTTCGACGGCTGCCAAACCAAAGTTGCCGCTTTCCCATTCTGCCCATGTGCCGACAACGGCGAAATGATCAAAAAACATCGTGTACATCTTAGCACTCTTTTGATCTCGCTGTATGCGACCATATTCCACGTTGATCTGAAGATTATTTTGCCCTGGCACTGTCAGCGAAGTGTTTATCGGACCGGCATTGACAACATAACTAATGTGGTTGTCGCCGTGAGTAATACCTGCACTTTTGCACTGCATGACGGGAATAACCAAATCGTACAATGTGCGATTGACAACATCGCGCTCACCGACTTGTGAGTATGAGTTAATGTGAGACCAAGCGGTATTTTGTTCCATAAACGGCAGAAGGAACCCCACCCAGGTCAACTCGATGTCCGCCACATCCCCCTCGCCTGTCATCAAACCCGGAGGACGAATTCTCGTCCAACGAAAAGAGGCTGGTCGGAGTGGACCTCGCAGAGCCGGGAATGCCCCTCTGGTCTGCTCGAAGTTCAAAAGGGCAAAGGCAACCTGCCTTTGGTTGCTGATACATTGGGTACGTCTTCCGGCTTCCCGCGCCGTATTGATGGCGGGTAGTAGAAGTCCTGCGAGCATAGCGATGATGGAAATCACCACAAGAAGTTCCACCAAGGTGAAACCGGACGAACAAATTGTCTTTTTCATGGCACGTCTGTGGGTCAGGGGTAAAACATTTGCCGAGAACGGCAACAAGAGACGCTCAAAACGGGAGCGACACGTTTCATGAAAGACGGAATAATCCCACCGGCGAAAGTGGTGCATCACACGAGTATGGTCGCAATGCTGACTGTCCGCAAGACTATACGCGGCGCACCCATGACGGGAGCAACGCAACTACATAGTCTTCTGCCAATTCCCTACCCGGTTTCCCGGTCGCCTGTAGAAAACTGCTGTCCGCCGAAGCGGATTTCATGAACTTGTTTACGTTCTCGTAATCAATCCACTCCGGCTACACAACCGGAGCGACATTTTACATTCTGCGCCCATCGTATCATGCTTTGTTGCAAATTGCAAGAGGTTTGTGGAAATTTTCACAACACAGCGCAATCTAGAGTACCGACTAAATGAGCCTGTCCAGGAAACCTTGCCCACAGGTCTCTCGTGAGAGGGATTCTTGTGTTTCTCGTTCCATGTGGTACACTGTACGTAGAGTGCCGTTACATAAAGGGTTTTGTGCCTCTATGCCCGATAACTCGCCCCCACTTTCCCCGGAAATCGTCGATCACCTCATGAGGGATGCGCTGCCGCTCGGGTACATCATCTGGGACCCCGACGGCAATGGACTCGATTGCAGCCCCGGCGTGGTACAATTCTTCGGACTCCAAACGCCTCAAGAAGTTTTTGAGAACTGGGATCGCCTTTCCCCATCCGTTCAGCCCATCGGTCATTCTTCGGAATTTTGTTTTAATAAGATTTTTGCTCTTGTCGGTGCAGGCGAAAAAATCATTTCCGACTGGTGGCACCAAACGATTGATGGTCAACCGATTCCCGTCGAAATTACCTGCCAGCGGCACTGTGCCAACGGCAGAGACTTGTTGGTTGCCTATCTCCGAGACAAAAGGGGATGGAAGCAGCCCCAGCACGACCCTGTTGCCGGACATCCCCGTTTTGCCAGTATTCTCCGGTCTTGTCCCATTTGTTTCGCCGCCTTATCGGAAGACCGATTCACCTTTGTGACACCCTTTATGAGCAATTTTCTTGGGGTCCAAATCGGCGATACATTCAGTTCCATTATTGCTGATCCAAAGATAGCGGAAAAGTTGTGCGGAGAAGCCGATGAAGACGAAATCACTCCATGGATTCACGTGCCGATTCGTACCCAGTATGGTGAAATCAAGGAGATGCTCTTGCACTCCATTGATTTTGAAGATACGGAATATTCTGAAAGGATTATTTGGCTGCTGGACATCACACAAAGCCGAAGACTTGAAAGCGAGTTGAAAGCCGCCAAGGAACTTGCCGAAGCCAACTCAAAAGCGAAAAGCGAATTTCTCGCCAATATGAGCCACGAGATTCGGACCCCGATGAATGCGATCATTGGTTTGACCCATCTTGCTCTTCGTACTTCACTGACGGAGCAACAAACGACGTATATTGAGACCGTCCAGCAGTCAGCAAACATTCTTCTGCGGCTTATCAATGACATTCTTGATTTTTCCAAAATCGAGGCGGGACGCATGATTCTGGAATATCAGGAATTTTTCATCGGGTCTATCATATCCGATATTACAGCGGTCATTTCCTTGCCGATGCAGAAAAAGGATTTGAAATTTCAAGTCGAAATGGACGAAAAGTTGCCGCCAACGGTCATGGGAGATTCCGTTCGGTTACACCAGGTCATCTTAAATTTGTTGACCAACGCCATCAAGTTTACCGCAAGTGGGACGGTGCGATTGAAAATCGAAGTCGTCGAACTGGATGTCTTGTCCATCATTGTGCGTTTTTCGATAACGGATTCCGGCATCGGAATGACACCCATTCAGGTCAAAAGTTTGTTTCAGCCCTTTTCCCAAGCCACTGCGTCGACCACTCGCCAGTTTGGCGGAACAGGTCTTGGGTTAGCCATTGTAAAACAGATCGTTGAGTTGATGCACGGCAACATTACTTGCCAAAGTGAACTGGGTACAGGAACGACGTTTACGTTCACTGCCCGATTCGGCGTCCCGTTTGAAGACGAAATTGTTACCGTTGATGATTCGATAGAAATCCGAACCGATGTACTGTTGGTCGGTAACAACGAACGAGATTTGGATGCGGTGCAGCACTATATTGAGTTGCTGAAATCAAAAGTCTATCGAATCAAGCCGGAACTGTCAGAATTCGAGGATATTATCGAAACGGGCAAAATCAAGAACATTGATTGGATCATTTTCGATTTTGCAGAATTAAAGAACAATTTTGTTCCTATTTATAGAAGGTTGCATGAGCAGCCTCTGGACCCGATGCCCGTGTGTGTCGTAGTGGAACATCCAGAATTGGCATCGGTGCTCGATGAGTTGAATATCAAAGATTCCATCCATACTCTAAAAAAACCGGTGAGTGCAAGTGATTTGTTCGACATCGTGGCGATAGTGTCGGATCACAAGAAAAAGTTTCGTCAAGAGAAAAAGGTCTTGGAAAGTCAAATAGTGTTCAACCGTGATATAGACGTTGTCATCCCGAACTCGATTCGCGGAGCAAAAATTTTGCTGGCGGAAGACAACAAAATCAATCAAATGGTTGCTGTGGAGTTGCTTAAAATCGAAGGTTTTGAGACCACCGTAGCGGACAATGGTCGGATTGCTCTCGAATTATTGCAAAAGCAGCATTTCGATTTGGTGTTAATGGACGTTCAAATGCCGGAAATGGACGGGCTTGAGACGACTCGGGCAATTCGTTCCAACCCACAGTTCAGCAACCTTCCGATATTGGCGATGACTGCGAGCGCAATGTTGGGAGACCGGGAATTGTGTTTGGAAGCAGGCATGAACGCTCACGTTGCAAAGCCGATAGAACCGAAAACTCTTTACAAGGCACTGGTCAAATGGCTCCAGAAATGATGTGCTCCCTCACCCTTGTGCCCTTATCTTGTTGCGAAAGAATATAATGGCACAGCGATCTTGCCAAAAAACATTTTCTCTATGACGACGATAGAACACGCTTTGTTGGGCACAAACTTGGTCTTGGCGACCGGACTGGAAAAAAAGTTCGGGTGGCAGACCGTTGCACTGGGCGGTGTCTGTGCGGTTGTGCCGGATTGGGATGGACTCTCACTCCTTTGGAGCATTTCTCTGTTCGATGTCGCTCATCGGGTTTGGGGACACAATCTCCTCATCTGTTCGCTTGTCGCTCTTTTCGTTGCTGCTTTCGATTATCGTTACGATTTCATCACACGAACAGCCCGGCAACTTGTGCAATGGACGAAGTTCAGTGTTTCAGAAGACCGATTGACGATTCGCACCACTTTTTCATTGTTGGCATTGGTCGTCTGGTTTTTCATTGCGTTGATTGCCTCGTGGTCGCACCTGATTGGCGATTTGGTGTTTTCTGGAACGGCAACACTGACGGATTGGGACTTGAAACTACTTTGGCCGTTTGCGGATACCGGCTTCATTTATCCGCTGATTTCGTGGGGTGATGTCGGCGTAACGATTATTTTCATCGTGGGAATGTTTGCCATGCTACGTTGGAAAAACAAAACGGCATTGATTGCTCACTTGACTCTTCTTGCGGCTATCTGTTATATTGCGTTTTAGTCATAACGAATGTTGGAACCACAGGCTCCGGTTCCCCTGTGTCAGCAATCGGAGATGGGCAATACCGACGGGAATTATTCCATTCTTCCCACAATGACAAGGCTCTGGTCGTCTGTTTGCGGAGTCCGACCTGAGAAACTTTGCACCGCACTGATCATGCGTTGTCCGAATTCCTCCACCGAGTCCACCCATGAACCGGAAATGTGCTTTAACACACCATTCAAGGAAAAATAATCCCCCTTTGCATTCATCGCATCGGTAATCCCATCGCTCAACACGACCAATTTCTGCCCTTTCTGCATTGTGAACCGGCGTTCAGGATATTCCGTGTCCTCCATCACCCCCAAAGGCAAGCCGATGATGTCCTCTCCCAACATTTCGGCTTTGCCATGTGGCAAGACCAGAATCGGCGGCATATGACCTGCATTATAAAAACAGATTTCATGCGTGGAAGGGTCCAGTACGCCGAAGAAAAACGTCACAAATCTGTTGTCCCAACGTGGTTCGCAAAAAATCCGATTCAACCGTTGCATCATGCTGGCAAACGTTGTCTCTATGACCAAGCCCCCGCGCACCTCCGCCGAAAGTTTTGCCATTAACAACGATGCTGCCACTCCCTTACCGGAAACGTCTCCCAATGCAAAAACCAAGCGACCATCTGCCAGCACGATGTAATCGTAATAATCACCGCCGAGATATTTTGCAGGTCGATAAAAATCGAAAAACGTGTAGTTGGCAATGATCGGCGACGATTGCGGCAATAGTCCCCGCTGGACCGTGTTGGCAATGTTCATTTCCCGCTCCATTACTTTTTCCGAGATGGCAACTTCGTGGAGTTTCGCATTCTGGTACGATACCGCTACCTGATAGCCGAGCGAAACAAGCAGGTCAAGGTCTTCGTGAGTAAATTTTTGTCCGCGTGATCGGGCATCGACTTGAATGACTCCCAACACTTCGGATTGGTCATAGTCCATAATGGGAACAGCCATAATGGAACAGATATTGTAACTGATAATACTATCTGTTGGCTCGAATCGGGAATCATTGGCGACATCATCGGAAAGGATGGCGGCTTTCGTGTACGCAACTTTTTCCAAAATAGATCGACTGATACGAAACGATTCCTGGCTGTTCGGATCACGATGTAAAAAGGCTTTGAGTTCGAGACGTTGCGTGTGTTCGTCTTGTAACAGAATATACGCACAATCGGCTTGCAGAAAAATTTTGAGCAGATTTTCAACGAGTTGAGGCAACACCTGATCAACGGCGGCACCGAGATTCCGTCCGATGTCGATCATTGCCCGAAGTTTAATGGCAGCATTGGCGGAAGTGAGGACAGGGCGTTTCGCATCGAGCATGATTCTCGATTTAACGGAGTATCCTGCATTTTGCCCAACGTCAATTACGGTAACACGGCTGAGTAATTCTTCGTTCTGCTGTTTTAGTATCTCACTTTCAGAAGGTTTGAGGGCATCATCGGAGGGATGTTCAATTTCAAAAAAAACAAGTTCGAGATCGCAAAAACGGAGAAGGTCCCTATCGATAAGTTTAGTCTTTTCTTCAATGGAGCGTCCATTGACATAGGTGCCATTCCGGCTACCGAGGTCGGTTATGTAGTATCCCTGCGCATCCTGAGTGATGATGGCATGTTCCCGACTAATCCCGTGATGATCGAGAGGCACATCGTTGCTGGAAGTACGACCAATTCGGATCACAGCATTTTGCAGTGGAAACGTTTTATTGCCAATGATGCTGGAATCACGGGTTCGGAGAAAAGCCATTGAAGTCGCTGTCGATAAAAAAGTAAACTACTCCATTGTCCATCATGTCTCGGTTTTTGTCAATGTCAATCAAGACTTTCAGACAAGTGCTCCTTATTTCGCACCTTTAACGTTCATTTCAACGGAATAAAATCCTGTTCGGGCGGTGATGTAAAGCGTTTTGAAGTCCTTCCCGCCAAAGCAAACATTGGCGGGATGCTCCGGCACCTTGATCCGTTCGAGGAGTTTGCCTTCAGGACTGTAAATGGGTACGTCACCTTCCGCCATATCGGTTAGATAGATGTTCCCCTTTTCGTCAATCGTCATGCCATCACACGAAACAGGAGCAAAGCGATGTTTGCCGTTGAGGGTGCCGTCCGGTTGAATGTTGTACCGATAAATGACTCTGCCGTCGATGTCCGCCACATACAGGAATTTTCCATCCGGCGTTCCAACGATGCCGTTCGGTCTCACGAAGTCTCCTTCTTTCCCACTCACTTCAATCACGCGGATTACTTTGCTCCTGTCCGGCAAAATATAATAAACATGCTCACCGCCCTGAACAACGTGAAAATTCTGACCATACGCCGGGTCGGTAAAGTAAATGCCCCCTTTCGGGTCAATCCAGAGGTCGTTCGGTTTGTTGAAATGTCGGGCACCCAATTTGTTGGCAACGACGGTTCGTTTGCCGTCCGGTGTATAACAAACGACGCTGCCCGTGCCCCCCTCGCAAACATAAAGGTTATCGTTTTTGTCGAAGTACATTCCATTGGCATGAGCTGATTCTTCGATGAAGACGGAAATCTTTTTCTCGGCAACCGACCAGCGATGAATTTTGCATTTCGGATCATCCACGAAATAAACATCGCCTTTGGAATTGGCGGTGGGTCCTTCGGTAAAACCAAATCCATCGGCAAGTTTCACCACTGCGGCACCCGGAGCAATCAGGGACTGCTGTGCCATTGCGGGATACGTAATAATTCCGAGACAGAAAACCAGGGAGAAAAAAGCGATTCGTTTCATGGGACTCAAGGGTTAGGAATGAAGGGTCAACTCGAACCGGCACCATTTTACACCAAATGAGGGTGTCAAAACACGGGGAGCAAACTGGCGGGCATGCCCCGCCAGTCGCGCCGGAGTATCGGCTAAATTAGGGTCTTCCAACAGTAACGTTGGCTTCGAGCAGTTTCTTGATCCTGTCCCGCAACATCGTCAGGTGAGCCGCCGAACCGGCATCCCACTTCGTATTGCCGGTCAGTGCCGCCGCAATCTTCGAATCTAGTTTCACCAACTCGTGCCGAGCCAATGCCCGACTTGCAGTTACGTCTGGAGAAAAGTAATAGTAATAAGACATGAGAGACATCGGATTACTCTGTGGTCCCCCAGCATAGTAGGCTAACAACTTGAAACAATACTCTTGGAGCGTGCGCCGCGAAGCCGGAATCGCCGGTTTCCGGGAAGAAAACTCACCCTCTTTGACGGTGTCCAGTTCACTGAACACCGATGCCATGACAGCACTGAACAACTCGTCGATTGTATAGGCATCTTCCGATTCCGAAACGCGCAATTCCGTATCGGTCAGTGCACTGAGAACCCAAGGTGCCAACAAATCTTCCAATGTCCAGCACTGTACCCTCGCGATGATGCCTCCCAAGGAAACCGAACCGGTCCGCTCAATCCAACCATCGCCATCGCCCAGCCAGACTTCCTGACCGAACCGATTGTAAATTTCAGGAGCAATTTTGAACGCTTCCGCTCCAAACGTGGTTTCGCAGAGAAATTGCACCGACTCCCGCTTCGTCTTGGCTTCAACAACCTGTATCGGCAGACGATCACCGGGGTCTCCTTTATGGTCGCGATTCCGGTACAAACCTTCGAGGTTGCGCACCAAGAGGTAGTTGTGCCGATACCGCTGACTCACCAACAGCGCATAGTACCGACCGACATCCCGATAGCGACCGTCTTCCTTAATTGCCCGATCAAGAATCTCCGGCAATAACTGGTTGTACAATTCCAGTCCCCACTGCGAATATGTCAGCGGATCCGTCCCCAAATCAAACGTTCCGGTTCGTGGGTCAGTGTTAAGCCACAGGTCTTCATCGGGAGCATAATTGCTTCCCTTCTCTGCTTGTCGGGAAGCAATTTTAGCAAGGTCTTTCTTTTCACCTTCCGTACTGCCGGAGAGAATTTTGTAACCGTATTCAATGGCGAGATAGTCATACGGTCCCAAGCCTGACATAAAATAGTCCCCCTGTGGTTTGCCTTTGGGGGCAAGGTTAATCGGAAGATAATCCATGACGGAACCTGCATGACCATACTCTTTGGAGCGGTTCGCATCATTGATTTCGTCCAGCGTCAACCAACTGCTTGCCTGAAAATTATGCCGCAAACCAAGCGTGTGTCCGACTTCGTGTGTTACAAGGTCTTTGATCCCAGCAAACACCAGTCGTTCAAACTTTTCATTGCGTTCCTTCTCTTTTTCTTGTCGAGAGGGCTTTTTCTCTTCCTTCTTGTCTCCTTCCTCCTTTTTTTCACCGTTTTCCTTTTTCTCCCCCTCGTCTTTCTTTTCTCCATTCACCTTTTCCTTGTCATCCTTTTTTGCATCCTCGCAACCTTCATCTGGCTTTGCTTCTTCAGGCTTTTTTTCGCATTCCTTTTCTTCGGATTTACATTCTGCCTTTTCTTGATCTTCCTCGTCGTCATCCTCTTCGTCGAGGGCAAGAGCCAGTGAAGCCAACGCAAAGTGTACCGCTTTTTCCCGGACATATTTGCACGGACTGCTTATGGAATCCCGTTGATAATCATCGTCCTCCTGGCGAGGAGAGACCGGTTGCGTCTTGCGCTGGGAAAATGGCTCGCTCCCCCGTTTTCCGGGGTCAGTGGGCAGAATTTCGCCAATCGCATAGTCAAATCTGTCCCGCCAGTAATCGATCCAGGCTGCGTCAATAATAATGTCGGCATCGAGAATCTCTCCCGTTAGGGGATTCACTCTGCTCGGTCCCATCGCAAAGCCGAGATCAGTAGTGATCCATCGAATCGTGTTGTAGTTAATGTCTTCGGCATCCCAAGTGTCGGTGTCGGCTTGCTGCCGGACTTCGATCGCATTGACGATACCAACTTTTTCAAAGGCTTTGTTCCATTCCAAAATACCTTCGCGCACCGCATGCCTGTACTTGAACGGAACGGTCTTTTCGATCCAGAAAATGATGGGCTTTTTGGGCGGTGAAAGTGTCGCCGATGAATCCGCTTTCTGAAGATTCCAACGGGTGATGTACCGAATCATGTGATTGTCTTCGGCGGCACGAGAAAAATTCTTGTGCGACACCGTGAAGTAACCGACCCGCTGGTCGGCAAGACGGGGAGTGTAACCCGATGAGGGCAATTTGCTGATCGAGTAGTGAATCGTAACACCGGTACTGCTCGGATCGGGAGAAGCACTGGGACCCCCATACCAACCACTGTAACCGTACATGCCGTAACCACCGGAACCGTAGGTAGCAGCAACCCGGAATTCCATGTTGTTCGGAAAGCCTTTGACATCTCCCCAAGTGGATCGGCTGCGATCAAAAAAGCCGATGCCCAGTTTCGGAAGATCGGACATAAAAATGGAAGCGAGATCAATCACGTCTCCGCCGCCCTCGCCGGTTGCGATGATCGGCAAACTATACAAAATGCTGTCGGAATAGCCTATCTCGACCGACCGTGACTCCGGCGTTCCCGAATCGGCTTTGAATCGGATATTACGGCGCACCACTTGAATGGTGTCGTTGACTTTTCGGAACTGCCAGAGCCAATCGCCGCCATTGGCTTGAAGTGTAAAACCGCCGATTGCCTGCCAGCCGGAACCTTGGGCAATCGCCATGGCGATCAGGTAATCGGTGTTGAGGTTGCTGCCTTTAATCTCGGCGTACAGTTTATCTTTCTTTTGATAGAACGTGAAGAGCCCTTCGATTTTTCTCGCATCGGGCAGAACGTCCTTGATGGGTCTCGGCTTATCTTTATCCTTATCTTGGACCGCTGGAGACGGGGGCATGTTGGGCGGCATTGTCGGTGGTTTGACCTCCTGTGCAAAGAGGAGAGGCAGGAGAAGCACCGAACCAAACAATAGAAAAAAGGGCAGTTTTTTCATGGGAACGACCTTTCAAAAGACGAAAACGTCAAAATAGAGAGAATGCGCAGGATATTCTAGGGTATTTTTTCCAAAAGTCAAGAAAAAAGTCCGATTTTGGCAAAAACGGCAGACCGACACACAGAGCCGCAATCGTCAAATGGCGAAACAATGCACTACGCATACCGTTCGAGGTTCGGCGTAAAGTGTTTTTTCAATTCGTCCGTGTTGGCAAACTTTGCTTCCGGGGTTGCATCGCTCTTTGCATCGAACCACGCCGGATCAAATTCCACCGTTTCACCCAGTCTCGCCGCAATGTTCGTGGTCAAGGCAATCACCGCATCGGCGAGTGCCACTTCGGGATAGCATCGCGGCATCGGTTTGGAATGATCCGCCTCCGGGTTCTCCCGAATACAATACGCCCAATGTTCGATCTCCTCACAGTAACCCCGGCTCACATCGCCAAAGGTTGCCTGTAATCCGATAGCCGCCGAAAGAGGATCCCCCGCGTCATCCATCGTTATCAAAAGTTCTTTTCCTCTTGCCGTAATTTTCGTCTTTTTGTTGACTTCGGCTCGTTGATAAAGCATTGCCTCTTTTTCGGTTTCGAGCAGCAATGTTCCCTTTGTACCGAAAACAGTCTCTCCGTAACCGCCGAAGCCGTTGCCGTTGATCGACGAATACGCCACCGTGATTTTCCGCAATTTGCCGAGTTCGTCCTTCGGATCGTAACCGGGACCAGCATAATCGTAAACGCAGTGAGTATGGTCTTCCACGTCCCGATCAACCGGACTCTCATTCAAATCATCGGGGAAAATTGTCCGCGCTGCTGTTGCCGACACCGCCAGAGGATACTGTTTTTTACCGCCGTGCGTTGCCGCAATAAAAATACCTGCCGCATCCAGTTGGTGCGAACCGAGTTCCGCCATCAGTCCGGCACTGGTTCGGTCAAAGAGCCGCCATCGGATCAACTCTTCGGCGGCGGGACGGTTGTACGGTACCGCCGAACCGTCAATTTGCATCGTTTCGGTAACATAGCCGTATTCTTCGGCAGACTTGAATGTGAATCCCTTGAACTCGCCCCCTTCCATCAAAATTTTATCGGCGATCTGCGCTTCGGCTTGGGCAATTTGCTTCTCAATGAACGGCTTGTCGGCTTCTCGTGTATTGGGGGAATTCAACCTGCCCCTGAAACTGGCGAGTGCCCGATCTAAACGATCAAACTGCGGATCATCCGGTTTGATCTCCTTTGGCATCGGTTGTTTCCAACTGTCCGCTCCCGGTCGGTTGTTGCGATGCCACTGAGCGCGAATGTAGTGCAAATCCCCCAAAAGACCACTTTGGAGCATTTTGACCGCATGATCGTAAAGGACATTATAATGCCGCTGATGTCCGGTGGTGCAGTGCTTTTTGTACTGTTCGGAGGCACGAGCCATTTCTTTGCAGTTCGCAACGGTGTGTGCCATTAGTTTTTCAGTCAACACATGGTATCCCTGTTTCATTGCCGCAACCGCCGCCGGTGCGTGCAAAAAGAGGGGCAAGCCGATGATGACTCCTTCGATTCCTTCGTCCCCTTCTTTGTCTTTATAATAGTCGAGAAGTTCGTTGTAGTCGCCGAAAACCTTGACGTTCTTTCGGGCTTCTTCTTCGTCGTTCCAACCGAACACTTTGATCAGACCGGGACGTAAGAGCAGGGTGTTGGCATTTGCCGCATCGCCGTGAAATGCCCTATGTTGATTGAATGGACGAACATCGGCAATGGCAACGACTTGCACGTATTGGGGATTCATGGCTCCGATCAAAATCGAGCCTTCGTCGCCGGTGCCGAGGACAGCAACGCGGATCGGCTTTTCGATGGTGCCGTAACCGAAGAACTCACGACCGAGACCGTTTCCCGATTTGAGTTCTTGGGCATTGACTTTTTTGAGCAGATCACGTCGCAATAAGTTGTTGCCAATGGCTGCGTAAAAATTTTCCTGCCCGATGCTGCGTTGTTCTGAAGTAATGTGCATAAACGATGTCCAAAAAAGAATCTCCGGTGCTAAACACCCCCGATTATACTTTATTTTTGTTCCGATGCGATACCCACCTGAATGGGCAGGTATTTGTGTTTGATAAGACTTGGCAAAGCCCCTTTGTTACGTTAAAATTCCGCACAATGGAGAGGGTAGCATGTAAATGGGTGGAACGTGCAACAGTCAACCTCTGTCTCTCATCATGAACGGACGAAATATAATTCCCCTCTTACTGGTTATTTGCCTTGTGGCGAACGCACAGAGTTTTGCCGATGAAGAGTCACTGCGCCGCCAAATCCAGCAATGGGTTCAACAACTCGGCAGTGAAAGTTTTCTCGCTCGGCAACGTGCCGAATCGCTCCTGATCCGTGCCGGCATTCGAGCCTATCCCGAATTGCAGCGAGTTAAACAGGGTAGCGACATTGAAGTTGTTCGGCGAGCCGAATACATTTTGAGTCAAATTGAGCAAGCCTTTCTCGATTTGGAAAATCGTGAAGTCGCTTCTTGGATTCAATCTTACATGGTTACGCCCAATCCAGCATACAAAGCCCGAATTATATGGGTTTTTGCCGATCCGACTTCAGACCTTGCCAACGGTGAAGGACTACAAACGCTTTGCCGACTTGTTCAATTTGAAGAGAATCCTTCGTTGCGACTCGAAGCCGCCAAAAGCCTGATTGCTTCTCCGCCGTTTTCGCCGGCACTGCGTCAAACATGGTATCGACGAATGCGAAACAATGTTCACGATCTGGGCGGCGATGAATTGCTCCGATGTCTTGCTCGCTACGCTCAACTTTGGTGCGACCTAGACGAGACGGACGATAAAACGACTCCCGAATTTCAGGAGCGAGTGCTTCAGGTAGGGACGGAAACGTTGCAACTGCTGAACAGACCGGAGAATAGCATCCAAATCGGCAGCAAAATTGACGTGTTGCTCCATTATGCCGTTGCGGAGTTACAAGATGCCGTCGGTCTGACCGACGAGCGGGACCAAACCATTTCAAAAGCCCTGGCGATTAAACCCGAACCGATTCAAACGTCTGAACCAATTGAACCGATCTTGTCCGTCGTGGAAGACAATCTGCTGATGGGAGAACACTTTTACGTCGGATGGTGTTTGAAGCGACGATACCGTTTACACTGGGCAATGGCACATTTTCAAAAAGTCATGGAGACCGGTGAGATTTCGCTTCGAGCGGAGGCAAGTGAAATGGCTGCCGCCATTGCCCTTTATCTCGCAGATTATTCGTCTGCGATGGTTTTTTATGACAAACACATTGAAATACTCAAAAGTCCTGATTACACAGCGAAAAAAGATGACTCATTGAAGAGGGTTATCCAAACGCAAAAACGAAAAGCCTATTGTTTGGCAGAACAAGCCGCCGCCGAGCAGGACTGGGAAAAAGTCCAGAAACTCATCACAGAAGGCTGGACAATTTCCGAAACACCGGACAACATTACCGATGTCGATCTGGCGATTCTTGCCTACCGCCTCTGCAAGCAAAAGGATGATGTTGATCTTGCATTCAGGAATACCATGAATGTGCGTTTCAAACAGATTTGGCAAACGATTGAGAATGATTACCGCCATAGTACACCCGATCAGCGTCCGGCGAAAATGATAATCATGTGCAATGCGGCGGCGTGGATGCTTGCCAATACGGACGGCGATTATCCATCCGCTTTAACACTGGTGGAGACGGCATTGAAAGCCGAGCCGGACGATGCAGGAATTCTGGACACATTGGCACACGTCTATTTTCTTGGCGGAAAAGTCGATGAAGCAATCCGCACCCAAGAGCAGGTAGTCCGTATCGCTCCAGAAGCGGTCATTTTTCAGCAAGCCCTCGAACGATTCAAGCAGGTAAAGTGAAGCAAAAAGTTCACAAAGGAATTAAAAACATCGAATCACTTGTTGAGAGTGAAGATTATCTGACCAAGCAGATTCTCACGTACATCGGTAACAAGCGGTCATTGCTTACATTCATCACGAAGGGGGTGGACATTGTTCGGAAGGAATTACGCAAAGAGAAGTTGAACCTGTTCGATGTATTCAGCGGCTCCGGCATCGTGTCCCGATATTTCAAACAGTATGCGGAAACGCTGCTCGTCAACGATTTAGAGCGGTACTCCCAAGTTACCAACGAATGTTATCTTGCCAATGTTTCCGACATTGATCTTGCGGGTATTAAAAAAATTCATCGCGATCTAACCGCCACGCTATCGGCAAATCCGCTCGAAGCCGGCATCATTACGGAACTCTATGCACCGAAAGATGACGACAACATTCAACCCGGCGAGCGGGTATTCTACACTCGGCGCAATGCCATGTACATTGACACCATGCGGAAGTTGATCGACGATGTGGATTCCGAATACCAAAAGTTTTTTCTTGCTCCTTTGCTTGCTGAATCATCTGTTCATTCCAACACGTCCGGTGTGTTCAAAGGTTTTTACAAAGATCGGGCAACGGGCATCGGTCAGTTCGGCGGCAGTAATCGAGATGCTCTTTTGCGAATCAAAGGGAACATCGAATTACCGATGCCGGTTTTCAGCAATTATGATTGTCAAACGACGATCTATCATGGCGATTCCAATGAAATCATCAAGATTGCTCCCGAAGTCGATTTGGCATATCTTGACCCGCCGTACAATCAGCATCCTTACGGTTCGAACTACTTTATGCTCAATTTGATTTTGGACCATCAAGTCCCGGAGTCGATCAGCAGGGTATCGGGCATTCCAGAGAATTGGAACCGTTCGCACTACAACAAGCGGCAATTTGCTTACGAGGCACTTGCCCATTTGGTGTCGAACATCAGGGCGAAGTACGTGTTGATTTCGTTCAATTCGGAAGGTTTTATTCCACTGGATGCAATGAGAACGATGCTCAAACAAATGGGCAAGATCAGGGTTTTGGAAACGAATTACAACACATTTCGCGGTTGCCGGAATTTATCGAACCGTGATGTTCACGTAACGGAATACCTTTATCTGCTCGAAAAGGTGAGAAACATTTAGCCGAGACTCCGACGCAAAAGCCTTCATCGAAGAAACAGTCGATATTGAACTTGCGAAAAAAAAGAAATTGTGCTAAACTGCTGATGCACGGAGTGTGGTGATGAATAATGACTTCTCCTAATTCCTTTGACTCGAACCGGCGTAATGAGACGACCGACCGCACCATCAAGCGGTTGCAGGCTCGAGTTGCGGACGGAGATGACCACCTGCGTGCCGAACTCGCCGAAGCGTTACTGCGTTCCGCACAAGAATCTGCGGTCAAAGAAAAATTCGACATTGCTCTCAAACGAATCGACGAAGCCCTCAAAATTATCCGCCAACTTGTCAAAGAAGGACAATTTGAACTCGACATTTTTGTGGGGCGTGCCCTCTTGTTTCGGGCTGCCATTACCCGATTTCATAAAGGTCCCGAAGCCGGGGTCAATGCGTTTAACGAAGCGATCCGGCACTTTGTGGAAACAGGTTCTGTTGACGATCCACAGGCACAAAACGAACTCGCAGTGGCTCTCATGAGCAAAGCGGACATCTTGATTGATCCGCTGGGAGCGTACTCTGCCGCTCTTGCAGCACAGGAACAAGCCGCAAAAATTTGGCAACACCTCCTCAATCACGGGCATCTCGAATATCGGCAACCCCTCCTCAACGCCTTGATGGCGTGCAGCGACTCCAAGGTACAAAACGGCGATCCAGAAAGTGCCATCCGTGATCTCAAAAATGCCTCCGAAATCGCCAAAGAAGGAGTCGAATCCGGTGAAACCGCCGTTCAGCCCCTCTTCGTTCAGACGTTGCTCAAACTGGCTCGCCTCTACGATCAGGACAATGACATTGACAACGCCTTTGAAACGCTTCGGTCTGCAATTCGTACCGTAAAACAACTGATTGCCAGTGGTGTCGAGCAGGCTCAAATGATGTTCACGACACTGCATCTTCATCAAGGAATGCTGTATGAAAAAATTCACGACTCAGAATCGGCTCTTGCCGAATTCAACCGTTGCCGTGATGTGTACATCGAAATGTTCCGCAATCAACATTGGGGAGCAGCCGAATCATATATCTTCCGAACCGGCTTGGCAAATGTGCTGATGTGCCGGGGAAATATGCTTGTCGATTTGAAGCGGTACGCCGAAGCCGAACACGCATTTGAAGAATCGGTCTGGCAGTATCAACAAGCCGCCGAACAAAAACCACCAGATGATGAGGATGAAACGTTAATTCCCTATTCTATCGGTGTGGTTCAGTTGAATCATGCCAATCTGCTTGTTACACAAGGAAAATTAGAAGAAGCCGTTGCTCTGAAAAAGCAAGCCCTCGACGCATTATACCGCCGAATGGAAGCCGGACACAGTGAAATTCTGCCGAATTTTCTGGTCGCTTATCGGAAGTTGATCAACATCCGGCAGGTGCAAAACGAAGCCGAACAAGTGTCTGAACTCATGGACAACATGATCGGCATTCTGGAAAAAGTTGTGGACGACGGCAATTTGGAGTACCGCGTTGATCTCGCTTTGTCTTACCGACAGCGAAGTCTCTACTGGGATGAACTACGAGATTTCAAAAAAGCCCAAAAGGATGCAATGCGGGCATTGCAGGTATTCCGAGCGATTGCCGACGATGATCGGGACATTCCCGACGTTCACGTGTCCAAAATTCAATGGTCGGAACTACTCCACCAGATTGCCGTCCTTTACGTCAAGCATGAGAGGTCCGATGAAGCATTCGATTTCTTCAAAAAAGAAATTGACGATGTTGTTCGTTTTTACGAGGAAGAAAACGACTCTGCCGCCGTTGACCTTTTGCTAAGTTACACACAGTATATCAATTTTGCGGAGACCTTCGGCAATCATCTCGATGAACTGAAATATCCACCGGAAAAGTTTGCGCTGCGGTTGCAAGAAGTGCAGGAACGTTGCCGACATGGCATCGAATTGAGTCAAAAAAAACAGAATGAAACGACAAACAATTTAATCGCCAAACTGTTTTTCATGATGAAGACCGCCTTTTTTTATAAGGCGGACGGAATTCTTCATCGCTTGCAGAAAAATAATGAACAGGCATGCCAATCGTTTGAACAATCCATTGAACGTTGGTATAAGTTGCTAGGTGGACTGGAAAATTTGAAAGCAAAGGATCGATACGATGCCGCTGAAAAGGGGGAGCCGATTCCAGACTGGGACATACCGGGCGGGGCGAATGATCCTTATCAGGATCGGTACATTTTTTACGTGAACGAACTTCGGGAAACGATACAACTGGGAGCGAAAGCCTATCTGGCGTGGGATCGAACGGAAGAAGCCGAAATGTTGTTTGAAAAGGAAAATTCACTGACGCGGGAGTTGGCACAAAATGGTATCGAAAATGCGGATCGCTTTTTGGTTGTATCCTTGGCTTCCCATGCCAGAAGCCTTGTACAAAAATATCCCGTGAAAAAAACGAGGCAACTGTATGAGGAAGCGTTGCAGGTGTTGCAAACGCGGTTTCAAAGCACCGAGATTGTTGCGGAAGATTTTTGGATGTTGAAGCGGATATGCAAGGATTATCTCGATTTCCTCCGAGAGAAAAACTTGTTCGATGATGCGTATCGGATTTCGGAAAATATCACGGTGCTTTTACTGGCGGTGCAGACGTTTCCGCCGCCGGATCTCTGGATGGAAGTGTGTATGGTGATGGAAACTCCGGCAAACTGCACACTGTCGCTGGAACAAGTCCAAGATATTTTCAAGCGACACCGAAAATTACTTAAAAGGCATCCCGAATTCAAATCGGACAAAGGGCTGAAGCGGTATGACCGCACGTTAAAAAGCCGATTGGACGAAACGAAAAGCGGATGCCCTGCCGACCCGGTATGTAATAATTTACGGGAATGACGGAAAAGAGCGAACTTGCACACCCACTGGTAAAATAATCCAGTTGCTACGCTCCCGGCTTGCATTACAACCGTCAGCGAATTTCCTGACGTTTCTTGACATGTTGTGTGCTATATTGCCATCGAAAATTGAAACACGAAAACGAAGTGGCATGGACTAGGGACAGCCCCTTGTGAAGTGCTAGGCAGTAGATCAGGCTTTGAGCGTTGTGCCCCTACTGTTCTGTAAACAATACAGGAGCGCGGCGATCCGCCCAGAGCCGTAAAGTTTGTGATGCTTT
>Ga0123353_10000881_pt1 | contig 36574 bp, 26 predicted proteins | sample TergutLab28metaG_3_FD_92763 | JGI IMG/M metagenome (GOLD analysis project Ga0123353, IMG submission 92763) | Labiotermes labralis P3 segment gut microbial communities from Petit-Saut dam, French Guiana - Lab288 P3 | ecosystem: Host-associated > Arthropoda: Insects > Digestive system > Gut ... | reverse complement strand
CGCTTGTGGTTCATCAGGTACCTCGGGTACTTCATCGATAAAGTTAAAGATCCGTTCCAGTGAAATACCCGCGGCCTGAACAGTATTCATGACCTGGGTTAGTTCGCGAATAGGGTGAAAGAAGCGGGTTATGGAGTTCAGGAAGAGTACTACAATGCCCAGAGTAACTGCTTCTGCTTCACTGCCAGATGCCAGCAAAACCAGATAGCCTCCTCCGATGAGAACAAGAGTAGTACCGATGGATGAGGTAACCTCAATGGCTGGCAGAAACATTGATTGCAACGTCGCCGCATTCATGTTGGCGCGAAAGTTACCTTCGTTAACTTCGTCAAACCGCTCCATATTGCGTTCTTCTCGCGTAAAGCTTTGGGTTACCCGCATTCCCGAAATAGTCTCTTGCAAATTAGCATTAACATCGGCTGAGGCAGCACGCACCTGGTGATAAGCCTTTCGCATCCTTCGCGAAAAGAACCTGGTAACTGCAAACATCACCGGAATGGTAAAAAAACTGATCAGGGAAAGTAAGGGACTATTGACGATCATGATAATTATGATTCCTATCAGGGTAAAGAAATCATTAATGGTATTCATCAATGCAGAGTTTATCAACTGGGTCAGGACCTCCACATCACTGGTTAAACGGGACATTATGCGACCTGCTTGCAAACGATCGAAAAAGCTCAGACTAAGGGTCTGGATATGCGAGAAAAGGTGTCGACGCATGTCCTGGGTTATGCTCAAACCTATTTGAGACATCAGGAAGGATCTGGCAAAACTAAAGATCCAGTTCAGAGTGTGAGTGATTATATAGATCAAAGCAACTTTTAGCAGAACCGATGCATTTCCAGCCAGCATTCCGTCATCAATAGCCACTCTTTGCAGCATAGGACCGATGAGTCCAGTGGTGGTAGCAGCTAGCATGGCTAATATAGAAAGATAAAGCTTGCTACGATATGGAGTCACTGTCGTTCGCCAAAACCTCAGGAAAAGCTGAGGATCGAGATCGCTTAGCTTACGCTGCTCTATCTCGGCATTACGGACATGCATGCCTCCCCCGTGCCATCCTCCACCCATCAGGAATCACCTCCCGAACTCTTAGTGGTGCTCGTAACACTTACATCCTTCTCCTGGGGGCGCAGTTGCATCTCGTATATTTTAGCGTATATACCATCCGGATCTAAGAGAAGATCCTCATGATGCCCTTCCTGTACGAGACGCCCACGATCCAGTACCAGAATTTTATCAGCATTACGTACTGTAGATAATCTTTGCGCTATGATAAAGGTGGTACAATTAGCTGTCAGCTGGGCAAAAGCCTGTTGAATAGCATGCTCGGTTTCAGTGTCAACACTGGAGGTAGACTCATCCAGAATGAGAATTCGCGCCTGCATAAGAATAGCCCTGGCAATAGCAACCCTCTGTTTCTGCCCGCCAGAGAGACCAACACCTCTCTCTCCAATGGTGGTGTCATATCCATCGGGCAAACCCATGATGAAATCATGGATTTTAGCCGACTGAGCCGCAGAGATGATCTCTTCGTCACTGGCATCGGGCTTACCATATGCTATATTTGCACGCAGGCTATCACCGAAAAGAAAGGTCTCCTGCAGGACAATCCCCACCTGTTTTCGCAAAGATTCTACTTTATAATCACGGATATCTCTGCCATCAATACGTATAGTCCCTATGAGAGGATCGTAGAAACGTGGAATCAGACTTATTACCGAGGACTTGCCTGAACCTGTCGGACCTAAGATCGCAATGGTCTGTCCAGGTTCTGCAGTAAAGGTAAGCTCTTCCAAGACCATCATTCTTTTATCGTAACTGAAAGTGACATTATCAAATTCGACCAGGCCTGTAACCGGAGGCATATCTACCGCCTGTGGTGAATCCGCGACATCACTCTTGGTATCGAGAACTTCATAGAGCCGTCCTCCGGAAGCCGCCGCTCGCTGTACCATGGAAACCAACCAGCCGAACATGCGTACTGGTTGGATCAGTTGCAACAAAAGGGTATTAAAGATCATCCATTCGCCAAGCTGCAGGGTACCATTGATCACTGCATTGCCACCATACCAGAGGATAAAAGTCGAACTCAACCCCGAGATAAAAGTCATCAAGGGACTGTAGAAAGCGTCCAGACGCGCGGATACCAGAGCTTTCTGGAAATAGACGGTGTTTTGATCGCTAAATTTGCTTACTTCGTACTCTTCTTGCGCGAAAGCTTTGACAACCCTGATGCCGGTGATATTTTCCTGCATCACGGCTGTCAGTTTGGCCATCTGCTCCTGCACCATGCGGAAGGTAGGTCGCACCTTGATGGCATACTCACGCACTGCCCAGATCAGAAATGGCATGAAGACCAGAGAAATCAGCGTCAGCTGCACATTGAGGCTCAACAGGATAGCCATGGCATATACAATCTGCAGTATATTGGATATCAGATTGATGAAAGCCATTCCCATGGCTCCCCGGAGTGTTTCCACATCGGATGTAAGACGAGACATCAGCTCTCCCGTACGAGCAGAATCGTAAAAGGAAAAAGATAGTTCCTGAATATGCATGTAGAGGCGATTACGAATATCGTAGACGACCTTCTGCGCCGTATATTCCAAGTTATAGCGCTGCACGAAAGTCGTCAGTCCCCTAGCTACAGCGACGACCACAATCATTAAAGCATACCTGATGATATTGTCCATATCCCTGGTAGGGATAAAATCGTCGATAATTCTCTGCGTCAGCAAAGGTGCCCTGAAACCCAGCCAGGTCACCAGATTAACCAGAGCGAAAGCCAGGAGATAGCGATGCCAGTATTTTTGCATGAAGTCCCTGGCTAATCTGGCATAAATGTTCATGACTGCATCACCTTCGTCTCTCCATTTAGTGGTCATAACTAACCTTAAAATACAAGGTATACTGTTTTACTGGATACTAATTTGCCTTATTAACGCCTCACGAATCTGTGCCAGACTGCTTACCTCACCAGGATCCAGATTAAGCAGCTTTGCTGCCAGATCGCGCAGGTAACCTCCCCCAAAGTCATGAAGAAGAATATGAGGAAATAGGGAGTCTACAAAAAGGACAGGGTCACCGAATCTATAATAACGCCAAACTAGGCGAGAATCCAGATCGAAAGCACCCAAAACCAGCGCTACATCATCATATCCAGGAGGAGCTATGCAAGCATCCGCAAAGTCTATTAGACGGATTCTGTTTTCAGAGACGAGCAGCAGATTCTCCCCGGTCAGATCTCCATGAACGAAAACTAATGTTTGCAAATCAATCTGATTGAAATATCGCAATAAAGTAGTTGAAACCTCAGACCTGACCTGAGGATTGAAGAGTAACCATCTGTCATTATGCAACGCACGTTGAAAAACCTTCGCAAATGTGTCCCCCGGAAAAGGAGGTATTTCATGCAATCTGACTAGCATGCTGCGGATTTGATCGAGGATTGCATCCTGCTCCTCTACGTCTTGTTGTTGTAAAATGCCGCCAAGCTCTTGACCATGAATAAACGGCATGATTATATAATTAAATGGGTAACGATCCCTGAAGGTTCCAGACCTTAAAACAGCAGGAACCGGCACCCCTCGCTTTGCTGCTTCTTCCAGAGCCATTAATTCGACTGAATAGTCATCGCGATCGCTCATAGCTGCTTCTACAGGAGCGAATATCTTGATTACCGTGTCGCCACTGCGAAAAACGGCATTGGTCCCGGGGGATAACGGCGTGAGCCCCTGGTAGGTGATCCCTGACTCTGTATACATAGCCCCAGCAACATCATACCAAGCTGATGGGTCATGGAAAACTCGTGACCAAGTAGCGAACCCATTGATTTCGTGTTGGAACAAACTCATCATTTGGTCACAGTTTGTTTACCACGCAATTGTTCTATGGCTTGGGAATAGTCATCACTGCCAAAGACGGCGCTCCCTGCAATCAGAACATCCGCACCTGCTTCTCTGATAAGTGCGGCGTTACTTATACCGACTCCACCATCGACGCTTATGAGAAAGTAACCTGAGCTTCCATCTCTCAGGTTACTTAGTTGCCTGATTTTTTCCAGTGTAAAAGGAATAAACCTTTGACCTCCAAAACCAGGGTTGACGGCCATCAGCAATACAGTATCCAGATCACCTAAAAGGCATTGCAAGACATTCGTTGGGGTATGAGGATTGAGAGCAACTCCGGCTTTACATCCCAGGCTGCGTATCTGTTGCAGAACCCCATGGAGATGATGGCAGGTTTCATAATGTACGGTCAAAGAGGCAGCTCCCCAGTTTACACAGTCGGCGATAAACTGCGCAGGACTACTGACCATAAGGTGCACATCCAGAGGTACAGCAGGCTCCGCATCATGCAGCGCTTTGATCAGACGCGGTCCCATACTGATAGCAGGAACAAAATGACCATCCATGATGTCCACATGCAACCAGTCTGCTCCTGCTTGAATGGCAGCCTCGGCTTCCGCTTCTAAACGACCAGGATGTGCTGCTAATAGAGAAGGAGCGATAAACACTCCGATCCTCACCTCTTTATGCTGTTAGTTGGACTCCCCGGACTAAACCTGTTGATTTATCTTTCGCCGGAGAAGATAAGGATATCATTGCGGTAGACCCTAACCACTGCTGGTGGCTCAACTGGGATCGATAAAGGCAGTGGTTTATCGTTCGCTTTATGTTGCGCATTATAAATCACCCTGGAGGGATTCGTCAGTGACGCATCCTCTACCTCGACTCGGATTACCTGGATGGCGATATCAGCAGGAAAGGTGATTGTGATTTCCACATCATCTCTTTGCGCAGGGTTGATCCAAAGGTCCACCCGGGAGTTCTTAGGCACCAACTCACCTGCTAACGGAGATTGACCTGTAATACGAGCAGCAGGATACGATGCGTCAACATGAATGATAGGATCTGCCGGTAGCAATCCCAGCTCCGACAATCTTTCACTGGCTTGTTCAAAGGAGAGACCAAGCACACTGATCATCAGGACCTTTTCCTGGCCAGTGGAGACGACCAGAGTTACTTCCGTACCCTCGGTAACCATTGTTCTGGCCTCTGGCTTCATTTCCATCACCAGTCCCTCGACGATGCTGGTGCTGCTTTGGGGCTCAGTCAGAACTGTCAAACCTTTGCTTTGAAGCTCCAGAGTAGCCTGTTGATTTCGTAAGCCTACCACATCAGGGAGTGTGAACATCTGCTTACCAAGAGACACAACCAGTTCAACGATGGTATCAGTAAAGGCATTTACTCCTGCCTGAGTTTTTTGCTCGATGACAACACCTTCAGGAATTCGCGGGTCGAAGCGCTCCTCCGCAATATGATAAGCAAAACCCAACACCGACAGCTCTGCTATGGCTTCGTTCATCTGCTTTCCCTCGAGCAATGGCATCAGGGCAGTCGCTTTGCGGGTAAAGAGTTGATTCCATGCACCATATAACAAACCAGCCAGGAGACACACCAGGAGCATAAAGACCAGTAAACCCCGCAAAAAACTTCGAGATCTCCTCTTGTCACGGCGGTTTCTTTCCCGCTTATTCATGGAGCGCCTCATTTTCTCCAGCAGAGTGGATCCCGATTCGGGCAGTATATCTATAATATCTTCCAGATCATCGTGTAACTCCCGACTACTGCGGTAACGATCTCGGACATCCTTCTCCAGCAACTTCATGACTACAGCTTCCAAAGCACCCGGAATGTCCTGCCTGAGTTCACTGAGAGGAGCAGGTTCTTCCTGATCATGCTTGTAGACTATGGCCACGGTGTTATCAGCATCGAAAGGAACTTGACCAGTAATCATTTCATATAGCATAACCCCGAAAGAGTAGAGGTCGGATTGCTCCGTAAGCGGCTCTCCTCTGGCTTGCTCCGGCGAGAGGTAGTGAACGGTACCGACCACACTGCGAGTCTTAACCAGAGTAGTTGTCGAAACCAGGACGGCGATACCGAAATCAGTTATCTTCACCTGGCCATTGGCAGTCAGGAGGATGTTCTGTGGTTTGATATCTCTGTGAATAATCATATGCTCATGGGCATACTGCAATCCATCCGCGATCTGCAAAGCCAGATATAATACCCGTTCAAAGGATAGCTCCTCAGCAGCGATAAGCTTATCTAGGGTAACCCCATCAACATATTCCATTACCAGGTAGTAGGGAGGTTCAGATATAGAGATGTCATATATTTCAACCATATTAGGGTGTTGTAAGCGTTGCATCGCTTCTGCTTCACGCCGAAAACGGCGGATGAATTCTTCATCAGAGACATACTCCGATCGTAGAACCTTTACAGCGACTGTTCGCTTCTCCTGAAGATCGCGAGCCCTGTAGACCAGCGCCATACCCCCATCGCCGATCTTCTCAAGTATTTCATAACGCTCGCCCAAAATGCTACCGATCATGAACCTGCTACCTCATCTTGATTACGAAAAAAAGCTACAATAACTGTTATATTATCCAGTCCTCCGAAGCGGTTAGCACGGTCTACCAGCTCCCTGACCAAATCTGCAGGCTCTCGCTGAAGTTGTAAAACCTCTCCTATTTCAGCATCAGAGACCATTGTGCTAAGACCATCACTACAGATGAGGAGCGTGGAATCAACCGGAAGATGCAAGCTTCTGGCTTCGATTGCTAGTTCCCACTCCACACCGAGTGCTTGAGACATCACATTCCTGTGAGGATGGAGGCGAGCTTCCTCAGGAGTCAATAATCCCTTACGCTGCATATCTGCTACATAGGAGTGGTCACTGGTCACCTGACTAATTCTTCCTCCATCGAGTATGTATAACCGACTGTCCCCGACATGAACCATATGTAAAAACTGACCGGTTAGAACCGCTACTGTTAGTGTAGTACCCATTTGTGGATAGGAGAGTTCCCTTTGGGCATCAAGAATCCTGGCATTGGTTTTTACGACTAGTTCACGCAGGAGTTTCTGCCAGAGATCGAACTCTTCAGTATCGGGCCATGCAGAAGTATGATCACTCAGCAGTCTGTGAAAAGTGTCCAAGGCTAGCTGAGCGGCTACATCTCCTCCATGGTATCCTCCCATTCCGTCAGCGACCATAAGTAAATAAACCGCCGGCTGTAATGCAGTTGCTTCTTTGATGCACCCTGTATAAAGAGCATCCTGGTTGTCGCTACGGACCATACCAGGATCCGTCAGTGAAGCGTACAACAGTTCCTAGGATAAAGGCAAGGGACACACCTTCCTTCACAAGTAATCCCAAGTACAGTTGATCATGTTCCTCGCCGCCTTGATCTTCGGAGCTGTCCACAGGCAGCAGAGATATCAGCACCCATCTCACGCCGTACAGTTACCTCTATGCCCCATTTGCGTAAGCTCTCAGCGAAGCCTGCAACGACCTCGGGGCTGCTGCGTTGTTGTGCAGACTGTGCTGTTTCCGATTGCCAGTTATTAAATGGTATCAGGTTAACATGCGAAAGACTGCCCTTAAGGAGCCTTGCAAGTTGCTCAGCCTGGCTCGTTTTATCGTTGATACCAGCGATCATCCCATATTCATATGTCACCCTGCGACCCGTTACACGTGAATAACGAACCGCTGTGGCTATAAGGTCTGTAATTTTGTACTTATGTGCTACAGGCATTAGTTCCCTACGTAAATCATCGTCAGATGCATGCAGAGAGATAGCAAGATTGAGTGGCAGGTTTAGCTCAGTCAGGCGTTCTATCCCCTCAATCAGACCGCAGGTAGAGACTGTGATATGTCGGTAGCCTATACCAAGCCCCCAGGGAGCATTAACAATCTGAATTACTCTGATTACTTGCTCTATATTATCTAAAGGTTCTCCCATTCCCATGAACACCAAATGGGATATTCGGCTGTTTCCTTCTCCTGAAAGCAATGAGCGAAGTAACAGTACTTGCCCCACAATCTCACCCGCAGAAAGGTCGCGTAAAAAACCATCGCTGCCAGAGGCGCAAAAACGACAAGCCATACGGCAACCAACCTGAGTGGATACACATACCGAGTTACCATATGGATAGCGCATCAGGACACACTCTGCGAGCTCCTCATCCTGAAAGCAAACCAAAGCCTTGGTCACAGGGTCGTTGATGCCCTGATACAGCTCGACCACTCCGGGGAGATCCACTCGACTGATCTCGTTGAGGCGACTCCTCAGGAATGCAGAAAGGTTGCTCATCTTAGCGAAATCGTGTTCATTCTTACGATAGATCCAGTCACTGAGTTGACCCGCTCTGTACTTAGCCTCTCCCAGGTCACTGATTACCTGCTCCATCTCTGCCAAAGTCATGCCAAGCCAGTTTAGTTGCTTCTCTGCTGAGTGCTCAGTCCCTTCAGATGAAATAACCACCCTTGTAGTATCTCCTCACATTCAGTCTCTGGTAGTATACCTTACCTTAGTTTAATTTTCAGGAGAAACGAAAGAGAAGCGGGGGATCAGGGCTCCGTCTTTCTCCACCAGCTCATTCCACATCGAAACAGGTCTCACCCAGAGATCATCCAGGTTATCCTGGGAGTGGTATACCGCCATGAGTTCCAGAGTCTCAGAATGCTGTGCCAAGCCGACCAGGCAATAGAGTCTCCCTTTATAATGGCGATAGATTCCCGGCTTAGGATGCTTTTCCATGGCGAAGTACCTCCTCATATTTCTCTCGTCAGGAAGTATTCTCTTCCTGCCTCATGAAATCCTGTCTTACTAAGGGGTTATTACATAGGATCACCATATGATGCGACTGGCGACAGGTAGCTTAACGGCCTTCATAGTACGATAAGCATGCAAACTTGTCAAGGAGTTTATGACGATTAATATTCCAGTTTAGACTCCGTTAGATAATAAAATCTCGGAACTGTAACCGAATCTCGGTACTTGACATGAGGCCTGCCATATCCTATAATTCACTTCGCTGCATCGGGATGTAGCGCAGCTTGGTAGCGCGTCTGGCTTGGGACCAGAAGGCCGTGGGTTCAAATCCCGCCGTCCCGACCAGGTTTACTCACTGTAGCAAGCCTGTTTGAGTAAGATAACTCTGCGCTTGTAGCTCAGGGGATAGAGCATCTGACTTCTAATCAGAGGGTCGTAGGTTCGATTCCTACCGGGCGCACCAATCTCAAACCTTTATGTAAAGCGGGATGTAGCGTTTTGCCACATCCCGTATTGTGTCGGTACTATGCCGTAATGTATTATTCAGCAAAAGGCTTGACAATCGGAAGATTCATCCCTACAATATGCTTTGTGCTGCTTGGCAGCACTGAGTCTTGGTAGATGTAGCTCAGCTGGCAGAGCATCAGATTGTGGCTCTGAGGGCCGTGGGTTCAAGTCCCATCATCTACCCCAAGTGCGCTTGTAGCTCAGCTGGATAGAGTGTTTGGCTACGAACCAAAAGGTCGCAGGTTCGAATCCTGCCGGGCGCACCATTTTTTATCATCATAATAACACCTTAACAACATTATGCGGGTATGGCGGAATTGGCAGACGCGCCAGACTTAGGATCTGGTGGAGAGATCCGTGCAGGTTCAACTCCTGTTACCCGCACCAGATCTCGGTGACTCGAACCGCTCTTCCTTATAGGTGCAGGGTTCTTCCGGTTTGGTATGACTTGCAAACTGCAGCAAGGATTCACCAATAAGGGTGTAACAGTTCTTAACTAAGCTTCCTTTACATATGAGCAAACCCCTGAGCTGGTGAACGACTCAGGGGTTTATACGCTTGCTCCATCTGAGAGATGCACATGAACTGTGTTCACCCTCTAGCTAGGCTCTGCGCTCAAAGACATCGTCAAGTAAGCCAAAAGCCTTAGCTTCGTATGGATCAAAGTAGCGGTCACGATCAGTAGCTGCAAGTATCTCTTCGCGGGAGCGACCGGTATGCTTCATTAGAATTTCATTTGTTATTTCTCTCATCTTGAGTATCTCTTCAGCAGCGATGGAGATATCGCTGGCTTGTCCCCGAGCTCCTCCGTGAGGTTGATGTATCATGATCCGCGAATGAGGCAGAGCCATCCGCTTCTTACCTGCTGCCAGAAGGTTTGCTGCCATCGATGCTGCCATCCCTACACAGATAGTGTTTACAGGTGCCTTCAAATACTGCATCGTGTCATAGATAGCCAGACCAGAGTAGACATCTCCCCCTGGAGAGTTGATATAAATATTGATCTCTTTATCGGGATCCTCACTCTCCAAAAAAATCAGCTGAGCTACGATCAGATTGGCTGAAACCATATTGATCTCACTGTTTAAAAAGATGATCCTGTCTTTTAACATGCGGGAAAAAATATCGTATGCGCGTTCTCCTCTGCCTGTTTGTTCCACAACCATTGGTACTAAATTGCTCTCTACTGCCATTAGTTTACTCCTTTCCATCGCCTGGAAGGGCCACTTTCGAGTACTAATCATCAATGCCCTCGTCTTCTGACCCCACAGTCTCAGACCATCTCTATCTTATCACAAAGGTCAGGAAAGGTCAATAGATTGGGGTGCCGCATTTTTTTCTGTAATAAACTCTTCGCGAACCTTGTCTCGCAGCGTTTCATCTGTCAGCAGATGAAGGCAACTCAGAGCCAGAGCTTTAGCTGCCAACAAGGTTGCCTGCTGACCGTCTGTGGTAATGGTACATGCGGCAAACTCCCGGCTGTGCCCAGAGACTTTTTCACCACCCGTGATACCGATACTGGGGTGAATGGTCGGCGCCTTATGGGATACATTGCCAACATCGGTTGAACCGCGACCTTCCTTTCCATAGTTACGGATGATTTCTGTGTCCTCGATCCCGAGGTCTGTAAGCTGCTCAACCCACAGGTCTCCCAGAACCCTGTTACTAAGCAGGTCATCATTGGAGTACTCGAAACTTCGGGTCTCCAGAGATGCTCCGGCCATTTTTGCTCCGGCTTCGGCACAGGCCAAAACCTTTTTGACTACTTCCTGGAGATAGCTGCGTTTGCCGGCTCGCACGTAGAACTGAGCTACAGCTCGTTCCGGTACTACATTGGCTGCCAAGCCACCTTCTTTGATTATTCCATGAATTCGCACGTCAGGTGTCACATGCTGCCTTAAGGCATTGATCCCGTTGAAAGTCTGAATGCAGGCATCCAGAGCATTTATCCCGTCTTGAGGATTCCCGGAAGCATGAGCAGTTCTTCCCGTAAAGATAAACTCGAGGGCATCGATCGCTAATGAAGTGCCACCGACAGCATGCTCCGATCCTGGATGAACCTGCATGATAGCATCACAGCTATCAAACGCTCCTCCTTGAGAAAGAGGAACTTTTGCTCCATTGGTTTCTTCTGCGGGACAACCGAAAACCATTATTTTTCCACTAAGCTCATCTTTAATAGAAGCCAGGGCGCGAGCTGCTCCCACAGACATAACCCCGATCAGGTTGTGACCGCATCCATGTCCGATACCAGGCAGAGCATCATACTCACAGAGTAATCCGACCTCACCTCCTGGTTTGCCGGTATCCAGGGTCGCCTTAAAAGCGGTAGCCAAATCCATATACGGCATCTGGACCTCAAAACCCGCTTCTTGCAAAGCGCCACACAGAAGAGCTGCGGATTTATACTCGTCATTTCCCAGCTCAGGATTATTATATATATCTAAGGCTATGTTGTGTAATACTTCACCATCCTCCTCGATGAAGCTCCTGATGCTATCCGCCAAAGATGCTAATTCCATAATTGTCACTCCTCATTCAGTTGTCTGGGAATGCAGCGGTTACCGAATCCTATAGCCCAGATACTACCATCGTCCCGATGATAAAGGCGAACCTCGGTATCACTCAACTTTATTTTCACGAGTGCCAAATCTGGCAGTACTGGATATAAGAGATGCTCGGTGGGATCTTTATCGACGCAAGCTACCAAACTCCCCGTCTCCGACAGCTTTATCTGATATAAGGAGCCTTCTCCTGAACGATAGCATCCTTGCACTGCAGCGATCGTTTCAGTTGACCAGGTAGTCTCTTTGTGAAAAACCCTTCCCTGACGCACAGGTAAACCCGCACACCACATAAAAGCCGCTGTAGCAAGGTTCTGCACCGGAACCCCGCTGGTATTACAGAGTACGATAACTCCTCTGGCTAGTTCGGGAGACCAGGCTAAATGCGTGGAAACACCATTTAATGAACCGCCATGCTCGATGATCGAGAAAGAACCGAGGCTCTGCAGACTCAAACCGTAGCTATAATGCCGTTGGAAGGCATTTTGCTGACGTGGTTTCAACATTTCAGCCAGAGCATAGTTTCCGATAATCTGTTTACCCTGATGTTTACCCTGGTTTAGATACATTCTCAAGTAGTGGATCATGTCCTCCAAGGTGGACTTCAAAAATCCACAGGGAGTAAACGCGGGAGCAATCTGCCAGTTGTCTGTAGCCATCTGCTTCCCATCTTTAACCCTGTACAGAGTATTGACATTGTCATCACCAGCTAGGGATTCAGCTGCAAACCAGGACCTTTGCATATCCAAAGGATTAAGTATGTTTTGGAACATATACTCCTCATAAGATGAGGCGCCACTTACCCTCTTGATTATCTCCCCCAGAACACCATAGGTATCATTGCTGTAGCTGAAGATCTCACCCGGGCGTCCCAGGAGGCGTTGACCAGGGTCAGAGAGATGTGCGATGATATCAGCATAACTATCCATGGGTTTCTCCGGATATAGCTTATGCCACTCTGCACGCATGTTTTCTTCTTTTTCTCGTTCCTCTTCACTCATCGGCTCAGGCGTTGTGTGCTGATGTATAGATGCTCCCAAAGCTGGTTGCGGTTCATAACCTCCGTTATGAACCATAAGATTTTCTATAGTCAGAATTCCTTCGCCAGGGTAGGAGAATTCTGGAAGATACTTATCTACGGGATCTGTGATGAGTAGTTTGCCTGCCTCTTGCAGCTGCATTATTGCCAGGCAGGTAAAAGACTTGGTAATAGAAGCTAAACCGAAAATGGTCCGCAGATCCACAGGTAACTCTTTCTCGATATTGCGATATCCCCAAAACTTCTGATAACAGGTTTCCTTTGCATCAATGATGGCAATCGCCATACCCGCTCCCTGGTAGGTATGCAGCACTTCAGCCACATAGTTTTCAAAATCGTATCCTAGTATCCGATCCATAATCTGGTCCCTCCCATTCTGATGAGGCACCAACCTCGATTCTGCTTCATTATCGGAAAAACTTTTAATGCTTGACAAGATTTCCTTCACAATGCAAAATGTAGGTTACTGCCTAAGGCTCGTACAATTTCGCGTTTTTACATATTATTTCCTTTATTTCATCCTGGGAAGTGTCGAATATGCCAATGGACGGACTCGTTCTGAATACTCTATGCTGTGAACTGAACACTAAGCTGGCTCAGGCAAAAATCGACCGCATTTCACAGCCCGATGCCACAACTTTAGTATTCGATCTCAGACAGCAAAGAGTTAATCTGCGCCTGGTGATCTCAGCTCATCCCAGGTTCGCACGACTCCATCTCAGTGAGCGTAAGCGCCTGAATCCTCCAGTACCTCCAACCTTTTGCCAATACTTACGCCGCTTGCTGGAAGGGACAAGAATTGAAAGTGTCAGCCAATCAGGATATGAGCGCTTAGTAAGCATCCACCTGCAGGGACGCGACGAGTTGGGAAATCCCGCTTATTACTGCCTTAACGCTGAGCTGATGGGGCGTAACAGTAATATTATACTGGTCAATGCAGATGGACGAATTTTAGATGCTATGAAACACAGTGGCTATAACCAGATTCAGCAAAGAGAGATCCTTCCCGGAGCAGATTATTCTCCTCCTAAGCGTCAGGATAAAATCTTTCCGGAATTATGGCAAGCTCCCCGTGATATATCGGTGCTCCCCGACGGTGATCTTGACCTCTCCACCTGGTTGAATCAAAGCCTTGAAGGGATCTCTCTACCGTCAATCCTGGCTCTCTTAGACATCTGTCGCCTTCCACACAGTCTGAAAGCCAAGTATCTGCGCCTCGAGGACTGGCTGCTCCTGCAGGCATCACTATACGACCTTCTCCAGAGCAGAGTCCCTGGTCGTCTCTATCTGTATACCAGTGGAAAGCAGGCAGAGGTGGCTGCTTTTCCACTACCAGGATCCCAGGAAGGTGTCTGGATGGATGCCAGTATAGTGATAGATACGCTTTATGCTAACAGAGAAGAAGCAGAGGCTTTACAGCAACAAAGGCACCGGTTGAAGTCTGTACTGCGAGCTGCCGAAGAAAAGGGTAAACGTAAGCGTTTCGCTCTCGAAGAGGATCTCAGCAATGCACAGGGATCGGATCATCTTCGGATTTGGGGTGAGCTCCTGAAGATGGCTCCCGAGCCGCATAGGCGACTGTCTGGTATTGAACTGGTTAACTATTATTCTGAAGACCTGTCTCCCTTGCTGATCCCTCTGGATCAACGCCTGACTGTCGCTGAGAATGCTCAGAGTTATTTTAAACGATACAGCAAGTTTCGCATTGGTGAACGCTACATATCAGATCAACTTACCAGCCTTAACAACGAGCTGTCCTACCTTGCCGGGGTCATGGTAGCTGTGGAACAAGCTCAGGACCTAACCGACCTTAAAGAGATCGCTGTCGAAATGGTAGAACAGGGGTATCTTCCGCCGGAAGCACCCTCGCGACATAAGGGAAAACCTAAGACTAATGAGACTCCCCATCCTCCTCTCTCATTTACAATCGAGGGGATCGAAGTTCTCGTAGGGAGGAACAACCGTCAGAATGAAGAGCTAACCTGGCGCTTGGCTCGCTCTGATGATCTCTGGCTTCACACCAGGGAGATTCCTGGTTCTCATCTTTTGATTCGTGCCTCCGATCCAGCAAACTCGGTCCTGGAAAAAGCAGCACGCCTGGCTGCCTGGTTTAGCCAGGCAAGGGAGAGTGGTCTTGTTCCGGTAGATATCACTCTCAGGCGTCATTTAAAAAAACCGCGAGGTACACGGCCGGGCTTTGTTATCTACAGCAATCAGCGAACAGTCTATATTAATCCGGCATCTCCCGGCGAAGTCACTGATCTGTTGCAGCAATGAGGGTCCAGCTAGTGCTTTATCCATACTTGTTAACCCTTGCCGGTAAACTCTGTCCAGACCAGATTCATTTTATGGGGTGAGAAATAATGCGCGCAACCGAACACCCTGACTATGCTGAAGAGACAGCTCACTTAAAACGAACCCTTAATCAGATTACTTCCTGGCAGGATTCCCTGGCCAAACGAGAATCCCTCGCTAGGGAAGAAATCGAAGCCATCCTGGATCAGCTCTCTGATGCCAAAAAACCTGAAGACATGACTACGGCTCAGCTCTTTGAAATGGAACGCCTGCAAAGCTCTCTTTCGCGCAGGGCCACCCTGGAGCTGGCTCGCAAGGATCCTTATTTTGGTCGCCTCGATGTTACCTTACTTACTTATATGTTTAAGCAGAATCTGAGTTTTGAAAAGATCGCCACCGCAGAGTCCCTGGGGGGAGAGTTGCGACAAGGCGAAGAGCTGCAGACCATATACCTTGGGAAAGTGGGAGTCGGCGATGAAAACGGGCAAAGCCAGCTTGTCGTGGACTGGCGCGCTCCCATAGCCGACCTCTATTATGCAGGTATACACGGTCCGACCAGTTTCGAAGGCCCCTATGGATCGGTAGATGTAGATCTACATCTCCTGCGCAGACTGCTTGTAAAAGAAGGAACCCTCCAGGAGATTGCCGACCAGGAAGAGGCCAGTGGGATCGACGACTTTCTCCTCTCCCGCCTTCGCGAGAATGCAGGCCAGGGGATGAAGGATATTATAGCCACCATCCAGCAGAATCAAAATGAAATCATTCGCCTACCTCCTGGTCAACCGGTCATCGTCCAGGGATCCGCCGGTAGCGGTAAGACTTCGGTTGCTCTCCATCGCCTCTCTTATCTGCTCTATCTGAGACGCAAAACTGTATACCCTGAAGAGACGCTGATTATTACTCCTTCGCGTCTGTTCTTTGGCTATATTGCTTCTGTGATGCCGGATCTGGACATCAAGCGCTGTCGGCAGCTGACATTCAATGAACTAGCCATGGCTGAATTATCTGATAACGAATTCGAGTATACCAGCTGCACTCAGTGGATGAGTCGTTACTGCGATCAGAAGAACACCTCTTCTTCTGCGGTTAATCGGGAACTTGAATCGTTGAAATCCATGGGAGATATCTCTATGCTGAGAGGTATCGACAACTATTTTACTTTTCTGGAGCATACAGTTATACCTGTAGAGGATCTGCGCACCGACTCTGGTCTCCTGTTGGTATCTCAGGAAGATATTGCTTACCGTTATCAGGATTTACGATTTCTGACCCTGGAAAAACGTGCTCTGGAGATGCATCGATGGTTGCAAACCATGATCAATCGTGCCGTAAAAAAAGAGCATGTGCGCCTGATGGATTTCTATGAACGACGCCTGGATATCGTCAGAAGACAATGGCCTGCTCACCTCAAAAACAGGCCCAATCCGCAGGCGATCGATCTTATCACGAAACGGGAAGCAGCACTTGAGCAACTGCAAAGGGAAGCCAAGGAAGCTCTCGCTGCCTATCGTCGTCGCATTCCCAAACGTTTTTCCCTACTGGATCTTTATCAGTCTTTCTATGAAGATGTCAGCAGGCTTCAGGAGTATGTTCCTGAGCTTTCCGCTCAGGTGGCAGCAGATCTGGTTGTCAGGCACCGAAAGAGTAAAAAACGGTTACTCCAAGAGGATCTCGCCCTGTTGCTCCGCCTTAAGGAGCATCTTCATGGTCTGACCTCAACCTGCGCTATGATTGTGGTAGATGAAGCTCAGGATATGAATCCAACCGAGTTTGCGATGCTGAGGCGCTTCCTGGGAGGTAGCTCTGCCCTGACAGCGGTTGGCGACCTGGCTCAGCGCATCTATCCTCATCGCGGTTTGGATAATTGGGTTTCTCTTATGGATGAGGTCCTCGAAGGTCGGGAGATCTTTTATCGTGAGATGAGACGATCCTATCGCAGTTCTGCAGAGATCATTGCCGTAGCTAACCACGTCATCATCGATCAGCCCGGTATTACTGTTGCCGAAGCTGTACGCTCAACTGGAGAACTGCCTTTCGCTATTGAAGTGAACAAAGGATCCAGATCTCTCCAGGAGAAGAAGGTAATAATCGACAGGCTTCTGACACTCTGGGCGAATCAGGAGGTTAACAGTATAGCTCTAATAGCCAAATCTCCCTCCCTTTGCCGTAAAATATACGCGTTACTCGCGGCATCCTGGGGAGACCGGATAGCCCTGGTCGAAAAAGAAAACGATCAACTCGGCAGATTCATAACGGTTTTACCTGTCCATCTGGCTAAAGGTCTGGAGTTCGACGGGGCGATTGTGGTCGATGCTGAGGCTGAATGCTATGCAGAAGGACCGTCTGATCGCGCCCTACTGTATGTAGCCTTGACCAGACCACTGCATCATCTGGCTTACCTCTTTTGTGGCGAAATCACCCCTTTTTTAAAGAATCTTCCTGCGGATCTCATTCAAACCTGCGCCGGTTAGCTTGAGCAACCCATTAGGTAAAAAATACTGCCCTCCCCTAACATGACCTTAAGATAAGGAGTGAACCATCATGAACCCCAAACCTATCAGGGTTCGCATCGCACCATCCCCTACTGGCAACTGCCATGTAGGCACCGCCAGAACAGCTCTTTATAATTATCTGTTTGCCAAACAGACAGGTGGTACATTTATCCTGCGGGTGGATGATACTGACTCACTGCGAAATACTCTGGAATCTGAACAGGGTGTCTTCGAAGGACTGCGCTGGATTGGTCTGTCCTGGGACGAAGGACCTGATGTGGGCGGAGCATACGGCCCCTATCGTCAAAGCGAAAGGCTTGGCATTTATGCCGAGCGAGCGCATGAACTACTTGAGAAGGACCTTGCTTACGAATGCTTCTGCTCCCCAGAGGATCTGGAAGCTGAAAGAAAACAACAGATGGCTCGTAAGGAAGATCCTCACTATGGTGGACATTGCGCTAACCTGACTGCTGCAGAGAGAGAGACACTGCGAGCTAAAGGAATTAAGCCTTCGATACGGCTACGTGTACGTCCCGGAACCGTCGGTTTCGACGACTCGATTCGAGGTAGGGTAGAACAGGATGCAGGGATCATGGGTGATTTCGTAATAATTAAGTCCAACGGCATACCGGTTTACAACTTCGGAACTGTAATTGATGAATATGAAATGCAGATAAGTCATGTTATCCGTGGAGCCGAGCATATTTCCAATACCTTCCCTCAGGTCCTTATCTACGAAGCATTTGGTTGGGAGATGCCTGTGTTTGCGCATTTGGTTCTGATGTTGAATCCCGATAAAACCAAGATTTCTAAACGCAAGGGTGCTGTCTATCTTGGCGACTTTGCTGCCATGGGTTATCTTCCTGAAGCTCTGCTAAACTTTTGTGCTTTTCTCGGCTGGACTCCCGGAGGTATCTCCGAAGAGATCCTTTCTCTGACCGAGCTGCAGGAGATGTTCTCCCTTCAGCGTTGTACACAGTCGAATGCCGTCTTCGATCAGGTGAAGCTGGACTGGATGAATGGAATGTGGATACGCAGGCTCTCGGCTGCGGAGCTCACTTCACGGGTCATGCCCTTCATGATCGATGCCGGGTTAATCAACGTTCCCGTAAAGAGCGATGAAATACGCCTGGAAGCTCTCTTGGAACTGATTCACGAGAGGTTACCCCGCTTAGATGAAGCTCCGGAAACCTTGGCCTATTTTTACACTGACTGGCCAGCCGAAGAAGTGGATCTGGATCTCCTGACAGCTAGCAAAAGCAACAGGACTAAGGAAGATATATACAGCGTTCTGCAGGAGAGTATAAAGCTACTTCGGAGCAACTCCTTTACGGCTGCTGCTCTGGAGGAACAGTTTAAAGCGCTGGCAGCATCGCTGGAATGGAAACTTGGTGACCTGCTGATGCCGCTGAGGGTGGCTGTCACAAATCGCAAGATCTCTCCACCACTCTTCACAACCATGGAGGTGCTTGGACTGGAAAAAGTAAGTCAACGCCTGGCGAATGCTTCTGCTGCCTTGCTCGGCAATGCTCCTGCTGATCGGTCTGGACACGAATAAAATAAACATAGCTAAAGAAGCACCGGCTTCATACTGGAGCACATTATCTCGCTCCAGTATGAAGTCGGTGCTTATATCTACAAGATACCAGCATACCCATCTCCGCAAAATGAGGCCTTTTCTAACATTCAGCTCGCCTTTGTGCGAAGACACACTTGGATATGCCGTGGACTACAGTTTGCCTACCGAACCTGAAAAAAGCTGTTCAACTCTCCTCTGGCCATGACATGACCAGCTATAGCCGCTTCGAACTCTTCCAATGTATATACCATTTCCAAGTCTTCGATGCCTTCCAGGTCATCGTTTAGGGCTACTACGATTAATTTGTAAGTGTGACGACCATCCTCTTCATCCAGCATTGGAGGTTCGTAGTAGATGATCTCTTCACTTTCCTCCGGTAACCTGTCCAATTCCGAAGCATTCTCGGAGATGGAAGTTATGCCTGGAGGTATGTCCGCAACCAGCCAGTGGATGTAGTTGTCCATTCCTGGTGTCGTATCCACCAGAATGAAGGCATATGTCAGAGTCCCACCGGGACCTCTGCTCCAACTAAGAGGAATACTGATCCCATCACCTTCCGCCGTTTCGGTATAGGAATCGGTGTACTTAAGAGGAATACCTGCTGAACCCATGGCTGTGGATTGAACGCTCAGGGATCCTGGCCGTACCGGAGCAGGAGTAATTTCTTTGCCATAATTAATGTACCCACTAACTATACCCTGAGCCAAAGCATATGGACTTACTGCCGAGATGAAGTCGCCGAGATCGCTGATAACATGGAACTCAGTTTCTTCGACCGCGATAGAAAGAGCCACTACGCGTAGTTCAAAATCGTGACGATTGTCTTCTGGCTCGAGATCGGGCGGAATGTATGCTGTGATCTCTTCTGCCTCATCGGGATAGGTTTCATTGAGCGATGCATTTTCGGCTAAACTGGTGGTATTCCCTGGCAAAACTATCAGCCAATGGAGATAACCATCCATGTCGGGTGTAACATCGAAGAAAGCCAGAGCGTAACTCTGAGCTCCGCTAAAAGCGTTCCAGGATACTCGCGGACTCATTTCCAAAGCGCCGGCTACATCGCTGGCCTGATACCTTGCTGGAATGACTCCTCCATTAGTGAAAGCAGTCGTTATATTGAGGTTACGAATCCCTGAGGGTAGTGATGGAGGCGGTGAAGTTGGCAAAGTCGTAAGGGGAGGAGTGACTGCTGCCCCTCCGGCCTTGAATATCGCCACATTGCCTGTCGCTGGATCATAGTCGACGCTGGCTCCTGAAGCCTCACTGACGAAACGCACAGGCACATAGGTCCGCATATTATATAACATAGGCAATACATCGAGAAACTTCAGCTCCCCGTTGATGGTAGCCATGTTGTTGCCTATACGGAGGACAACTTCTATGCCTGGAACATTGGCAGTTACGGTTTGAGTTGTATCATCCCAGCCGATAGAAGCGCCCAAAGCTTCTAAAATAATACGCATGGGCACAAGTATACGGCTGTTCATTTCGATAGCAGGATTTTGTGGGTCCAAAGCCAACGCAGATCCATTTACGGTAATGCGGGTCTGGGGAAGCTCTCGTATAGTAGAAGCATATGCCTGTCGGTTGCACGCCAGAAGTATGACACCTAAAACCAGTATCACTACACTTCGCATCCAGTATGATTTGCTTCTGATGTCCACACGCTGTTGATAGTAGTTCATCTCATGGCACACCCTTTCAAGATTGGGAATGGATACGAACATAGCATACCAGAATGAACGAGTTTGTCAAGCAAGCGGAAAAGTTTTATAAAACCTATTGCATTATTATTCATAATCCTGTATATTACTTGCATCTCTCGGGAAGAGATATGCCTGTACCCTTGTCGAACAGGAAAGTATATGTAAACTAATCGAAAGAGGTGTTCACCTGATGAACCTCCGTTTAATTACGAAGGGTAACCCGGAAAAGATTACTGTTTTGCTCCTCGGCTTCCTGCTAATCATGTCGGCATGCAATACCACCCAAAGCAATGCCGTCACAAACCCTGCTAACACCACCTCTACACCCTCAGCAGCTACAGAAGCACCGCCAGCTGTCTCAGATGGGAAATCTATTGTCTCCGGGGGAAATACTTTCATCCTGGGTCAGACCACAGATATCCAGTACTTAGTGCCATTCAGAACCACAGATTCCCGTTCTGGCCTGGTCATCTATTACCTGAGTGAAGGTTTAGTCCGCTACGAAGGAAGTTATAACCTGGTCCCCTGCCTGGCAACGGACTATACGCTCAGTGATGATGGTTTGGTCTGGACTTTCAAACTGCGAGAGGGCGTAACCTTCCATGACGGATCTCCCTTCACCTCGGCTGATGTTAAGTTTACATACGAATCCCTTCTTGATCCCGACCAGAAGTCAAATCAACGTGTAGAATACGGATTCATCGATTATATCGAAACCCCTGATGATCTGACTGTCATCTTTAACTTAAAGCAACCCTTCGGTCCTGCTCTGTACCGTTTCACCATGGGAATTCTTTGCAAAGAGTATGTACAAAGCAATGGCTTTGACCAAAATGGGTATGCCAACTATAATCCTGTCGCCGTTGGTACTGGTCCTTACAAAATGGTAGATTGGAAACCGGATGTAGCCGTCTACCTGGCTGCCAATGAAAGCTACTGGGGTAAAGTGCCAGATATTAAGTTCGTTGAAGTTAGACCCATCCCTGATAATGCTGTTCGTCTGGCAGCTTTCGAAGCTGGAGAAATAGACTATATCATGGGTATCCCTCCCATCGATGTCGATCGCATCCTGGCAGATAAAGGGAAATACGAAGGTTATGTTTATCCAGGAATAGGTTTTACCTATCTCACTTGGAACACTCAAATCGAACTGTTTAAAGATCCTGTCCTGAGGCAGGCTTTGACCATGGCCACCGATAAAGACGAAATTATAAATAACGTACTTTTCGGGCATGCAGTCAAATGTATAACGCCATACTCTCCAGCTCATGTAGCTTATATCGACATTGGCGAGCCTTTTCCGTTCAATCCTCAGAAAGCCGTAGAACTGCTGGAACAAGCTGGCTATACCAAGGGAAGCGATGGTATCTATATTAGTCCGAAAGGTATACGTTGCTCTTTTGAAACCCTGGTCGGAACTGAAGGCACAGTAAATACCGAGATCGCTCAGATCCTGCAGCAGCGCTTTAAGGAGGTTGGAGTAGAGCTGAAACTAACATCCATGGCTCTTGGCTTAATCTACGATATCATGGATGCAGTTATTTTCGGCGAAGCAGAGGAAGAAACCTATGCTTCAATGATAGGGGCGATGGGAATTAATGCCGATCCTGATATCACCCGCTATATGCACTCCGGCGGAGGTCTGAATGATTATCGCTACATGAATCCCGATCTCGACGCGCTTCTGGAGCTTGGCGTAGTAACCTTCGAAGCTGAGAAATCAAAGGATATCTACCGTGAAGTCCTGGAGATCTTTGCCTATGATCTGCCCTGCCTCTTCCTGTATCATGCAGAAGCAATCAGTGTATCTCAGAATATCTTTTCCGGCTTCGAGGCCACACCCTATGGTAACATCAATAACCTGAGTAATGTGAGTATCAGGTAGAAATGATTAAACAAACCCCTTAACTGCCGATATCAGTTGAGGGGTTTGTTTGAATTTGTGACAAGGATAAGTTTCTGCTCTCTATCTTCTGCGCTTGGAGTTTGAAGACAGCATCATGTAGCGGAGCAGTGTGAGGACAGCCGTGGCAGCAGCGGCCACATAGGTTAGAGCTGCTGCATCCAGAACACCTTTCACTGCATGTTCTTCACTGCTGACTATCATTCCATTGCTATGCAGTAACTGCATGGCCCTACGCGATGCATTGTACTCCACCGGCAGGCTGAGAATTTGAAAGAATACTGCAGCTGCGAAGATGATCACCCCAAGATCCATCAGGAAGGGAATGCTTAACATCAGCCCGAGCAACAGAATCGGCCAGGCTGCGGTAGAAGCAAAATTGGCGATGGGAAAGAAGCCGCTGCGCAAAGCCAGAGGCAGGTATGACTGCTGATGCTGCAGAGCATGTCCAACCTCGTGTGCGGCTACACCGAGGGAAGTCAGGCTCGATCCCTGATAGACGTCCCGGGAAAGGCATACAGTACGCTTTAGCGGATCATAATGATCGCCTTTTTCAGTAAGTATCACCGGCACCTCTGCTAATCCGTTACGCGTGAGTAGTGTTCGAGCCACATCGAGGCCGCTGATACCCCGGGAGTTTTGGATCCCATTGTTATGTGTAATCGCAGCAGAGACTCTCCATTGTGCATAGAGTGCAAAAATAAGTGCAGGCAGCATGAGGAGCATAGTAGAATCATAATAAAACCCCGGCCAGATCATGAGCTAACCCCCTGTTGAGTACTGAGTCAATTATATCCAAGCCCCCGCATAATGCAAGAGGATATCTAAGTCATATGTGTAGTAATGATTACTAAGGAGTGAAATATCTATGCCCCGGATCTGTTTTTTAGGTGCGGGAAGTACCGTTTTCGCCAAGTCTGTTCTTGGAGATATTATGCTCCACGAAGATCTCCAAGAACTGGAGTTTTCTCTCCACGATATCGATCCTGTCCGTTTGGAAGATTCACGCCTGATGTTAACAACCATAGCTAAAAACCTCGGTAAAGATGTGCAGATCAATGCCAGTTTAAATCGTCGCGAAGCCCTGGTCGGATCAGATTATCTGGTTAATGCTGTCCAGATAGGTGGTTATGACCCCTGCACACTTACCGATTTCGCAATACCCAAAAAATATCAGTTGCAACAAACAATCGCCGACACTCTGGGCATTGGCGGCATTTTTCGCGGATTACGTACCATACCGGTTATGGAGGAGTTCGCTGCTGATATCGAGGATATTTGCCCCGATGCTCTGCTGCTTAACTACACTAATCCCATGTCTATTCTTACAGGCTACATGCTGCGCTACACGGGAGTAAAGACCCTTGGACTCTGCCATAGTGTCCAGGGATGCGCCAGAGAACTGTTGAATCCCCTGGGCATGGAAGATACCTTACCGGGAGCTAAATGGTATATCGCAGGTATTAACCATCAAGCCTGGCTGCTGGAAATACGTGATAAAGACGGTAACGATCTCTACCCGGAGATAAAAAAACGCGCCTTCGCTTTTCTGGACGGTTTAAGTGATATTGGCAACCCTAAAGATAAAGTGCGTTATGAACTGATGCGTCAGTTCGGATATTATATTACCGAATCCAGTGAACATAATGCTGAATATACTCCCTGGTTCATCAAACGCAACTATCCTGAGCTAATATCTCGCTATAACATCCCCATAGACGAGTATCTGCGTCGTTGTGTGCGACAGATTGAAAGCTGGCAGAAGATGCGAGCCGAAATTGTAGAAAACGGAAACCTCATTCACACCCGCACCTCCGAATATGCGGCCTCTATTATCGCTGCCATAGAGACAGATAAGGCATTCAGAGTGCATGGTAATGTGCTTAATACGGGGCTTATCCCCAACTTACCCGCCAACTCCTGTGTCGAGGTGCCCTGCCTGATCGACCGCAATGGGGTAAATCCCTGTTATGTCGGTGATCTGCCGGAACAGTGCGCTGCTCTGAACCGAACCAATATAAACGTCCATCTGTTGACCATCCAGGCCGCACATACCAGGCGCAAAGAGGATGTCTACAGAGCGGCGTTAATGGATCCTCACACGGCGGCAGAACTCTCCATAGACGATATTCGCAGCATGTGTGACGACCTCTTCGAGGCGCATGGTAGCTGGCTGCCAAAGTATGTATAACTAACTTACCTGCTCCGTTTGCTCCAAATCCCATAACCCTCTGAAAGTCAGGGAAGTCGCCAGCAATTCCTGCCAGGTTCCTGTTGCTTCTACCCGACCATCACTTAAGACGATAATCTTGTCAGCTCTGCGGAAAGCCGCCTGTCTATGGGAGACAACCAGAAAGGTTGCCTCCCTTTTATTCAGGTTTTGCCAAATAGTCTGCTCAGTTCGCAAGTCAAGAGCCGACGAAAGATCGTCGAAAACCATTAGATCCGCCTTGCGTAAGAGAGCACGCGCGGTTGCTACCCGTTGCATCTGACCTCCCGAAAGCTTCATTCCTTTGCTGCCTATTGGCGTGTCTAAGCCCTGGGGCATGGTGTCAAGGTCGGCAAGGAAATCTACTGTAGCCAAGGCCTCCAGTAGCTCCTGGTCCGTACACTCCAGATCCAGCGCCAGATTATCCCTGATACTGCCGCTGATCAGAATGGGCTGCTGTGGTACATAAGCACAGCGTGGCGGTATAAAGAAGGATTTGGGATCTTTAACGACCTGACCGTTCCAGCTCAGCTCTCCTTCATCCAGTGTCAGAAGTCCCAGTAAACAACGCAGAACTGTTGTCTTTCCCGAACCAACTATGCCGGTAATTACCGTAAAGCTACCAGCGGTGATTTCGATATCAGCCTGCGCAATGCCTTTTGCGGTCTGAGGGTAGGCGCGGCTAAGGTTGGTACCAACGAAAGATGCCAATGCGCCTGATCTATCGTCAGCCTGCTTTTCATCTCTGTCTGCCGCATCGTTTCTTACCAGCAAACTGTAATCCTCAGTCCCAGAAACCTCACCGTAACGCTTGAAAGCTACCGTGCTTTTGGCGTAGTTGACGATAATGACACCGACGAAGAGCGCGCTTTCGGTCAACATATCCAGGTAATTAATGAACAGAGAAAGATCGCCAACGCTCATGGCACCGACCAGAAGCCTGGTGGAAGCAAGCCAGAGGATAATAGCGGTCAGCAGGGTAAAATTTAAGTAGAACATGCCGTCGAAAAGCAGATTGTACATCCTCTCACGAAAAACGAAGTTTCGGCGAGTAACATACAGCCTGTTCAGATGCTGTAATACTGAAGGTTGCGCACAGGCAATCTGAACTGCTTGGATGGAGCCAAATATCTCTCCTATCTGCTCCCCTATCCTGGCACCTGCCTCCTGGGCTCTTTCCCTGGCTTCCTGCACCACATTCTCCAGACGTGTCGAAACCCCGACTACGATGAGCAAGGAAGCATACAGTATAAGGGTCATCTGTAAATCGATTGACATCAAAAGGCCCAAAGCAATCACCAGGGCGATTACCTCGGCGAAAAGGTCGACAGTCCAGCTGATGGTATCAGCTAAAGTATCATTTTCGGATCTGACAATTGTAATGGCTTCACTACCCTGCACCGGGAGAAGTTCGGCAGCAGGATGCCGATAGATTAGTTTAAGCAGGTTCCTCTGCAACAGACTCCTCACGACGAAGCGATGCTCTGCATCCACCAGACTGCCTGTCATCATAAAGATAACGCGTAAAACATATATGGCTAAGGATACAATTATGACCGTATGAATCGGCCATCCTGCAGGCTTACCTTCCAGCAGATCGTAAAATCCTCTTCCCGCCAACTCGGCGACGATACCCACATTGTGTACACCTATCCAGACGATTGTGTTAAGCAGATATAACCAGGGGCGATAGAGGACGAGCCTACCAAGCAGCCTGATAGTTCGTGGAGAACTGGTTTTGATCATGCAGTCACCTCCCTGTCAGAGATGTCACTCAACAATCCTTCATCAGCTTCCTTCAGGAGCATAGCGAACAGAGACGAAGGGTCATCCTTCAATGTCTCGTAATCGCCAAACTCCGCTATACTTCCTCTCTCAAGGATCAGGATCTTGTCGACTCCCTCCAGAGTGTGGAGGCGATGAGCGATGATTATTCCCGTTCTTCCCTGCAGCAGTAACTGCATCGCCAGAGAGACACGTCGCTCGGTGATGGGATCCAGGCGAGCAGAAGCTTCATCGAGGATAACCAGCACCGGTTGCTTAAGAAAGGCTCTGGTTAAGGCTACCAGTTGGCTCTCTCCCGCAGAGAGACCAAAATCGGAGCCCAAAACACTATCCAGCCCTTGAGGAAGTTCGGTTAGCCAATCCTGTAAACCCAGTATCTCCAAAGCGTGTAACAGATCATCATCCGAGATGCTCTTGTCGAAGAAAGTCAGATTGTCTCTGAGAGATGTGCGAAAGAGCTGTACTTCCTGAGAGACATATGCGATGCTTCGCCGCAGGCTTTGCAAAGTATAATCATGCAGCGGAGTCTCGCCTAAAAGAACCCGACCCGACTGCGGTTCATAAAAGCGCATGAGTAGCCTTACCAGGGTGGATTTGCCACTACCGGTTCTTCCCAGAAGCCCCAGAGTCTTACCAGCGGAAAGATGGAAGCTTAGTTCGTTTAGTACTGCCTGCTCATCTGAATAAGCAAACTGAACCCTGTCGAAGGTCACAGCTACAGCTGTTGATCCTAATTCCAGAATACCTTCGTCACCCAGAGATGATTTTGTTGCTAAGGTCTCTCCCAGACGTATCATTGCCGCATCCGCTCTCTGCAGATCCGAGAACCTCTGGCGTAACTCACTCAGAGGTTGCCGAAGCTGTTCACTATAGGCGACCAACATAAAGGCAGTACCTATCTCAATTGCACCTTGCCGCCAGTAAAGGTAACAGACAGCAAAGGCGATTACCGTGTTAATGGAAAACGCTATCTGCATACCACTCCACATAGCATTATATGCCAGATAGGCATTACGATGGGTGGTTCTCCAGACTGCCAGGGTCTCGTTAAATCGTCTGCGGGTGTAACCGAGAGCACCGTTTGCCTGCAAGGCTTCAGCAGCAGTGAACTGTTCCTCCAAAGTGCCATAATGATCTGCCATAGCCGGCATTTCCGACACTAAATAAGGCACCGTAAAGTCCTTTAGCTTCAGTAACCCGTAGAGTGACAAAGAGGTGGAGATCGCCAAAACAACACCGAGACACGCAAGCTCGAGCCAGATGACCAGTAAAGCAAGAAGCAGAGCAAACACGCTGACTAAGATGCCACTCCAGAACTTGCTAAAGAAATCGGAAATACTGTTAAGGTCATGGTCCAGGCGACTGATCATTTCACCTGCGGTGCGTTCCTTGTGGTAACTGAGATCCAGTGAAAGGCAATGAGCGACTGCATCACTGCGCAGTGCGTCCGTAGCTCTTAGGCCTATGCTTTCGCTGATAATACGCGAAGCTATGGTGCAAGCATGGCGAATAAGGCTGCAGCAGGTGAAAAAGAAAGTTGCGCGCAGCAATAACTCTGTCCCTTCGGCCTGTACAGCAGCATCGACATACACTCGCAACCACTGAGGTGCCCAGACGCGAAAAATCAAGCCTCCTATGGTCAGAATGACCAGGAGACTTAACCGTAACCAGTCATGTAAAAGGTAACGCCTAAAAAGGTTAAGATATAACGATAGCGATGGTGCCAAAGAATCATCCTTTACCTTAGATTATTCCTTCGTTGGATAACCCCCCAGGAGGTTTGCGGAAGACGAAATAATAAGGATATGGACTAGGAAGCCGTTGAATTATGAAGCCGTAATCACGATAGATTTGCAATGAAATATCACCAGATACGTCTGCCATGATGCCATATCTGCCATACCTGGCTGTGATATCAGCTATCATCCTCTTGGCAATACCCTGTCTGCGGTACTCAGGATATACCCCTATGCCAAGAAGGTAAAGCATGTCATCACCGAGCTCCCGCATCTTGACCAGCAATTCAGGCGGAAATGGTGGTTCGAACAAAGCTGCATAAGCTCCTGGTTCATCTCTCTCAATCGTACAGAGGCGCATATAGAGAGTAAAGGCGATCAGACGCCTCCGAGCATCGAAGATGCCTCGTACTTCACCTGAGTGATGACAGGCCGCCCAGACAGGCCCACCGTACTCACGCAGAGTCATCCCCCGCCGGGAGGCCAGCTCTGAGATCTCTACGAAGGCATCAACCTCCTGCATACAGTGGAGAAAAGAATCGAGAAAAACAGGATTATCTTCGTAGCCAACCGTAACTATTTCCATTGCGTTACCTTTCTCTTGCAGCCTAGCATAACCATGTCTCCATCTACTTACAGGTGGACAAGGAACTCAGCTATATCCCTTGCCGCCTGAGGTTTGCGAAATGCTCTCTGCGCTTTGCGTATGGCTGAGAGTTGCGCTCCGCTGTAAGCAAGTAACTGTTCTATGACCTGCACGATATTTCGGTTACCGTCGCAGACGGCTCCAAGATCGTTCTTCAAGACATAGGCTGGATTAGCCGCCTCCTGGCCAGGCAAAGCACCTACCACCAGGAGAGGAGTGTTGCACATTACTCCTTCCAGGAGGGTGTTGGGTGACCCACGAACCACCGCGATATCTGCTGCATGCATATAGTCCTGAACATTGTCGACAAACCCGATGATCTCAATACGATCACCAAATCTTGGCTTCAACTCAGACGTTAAAAATTGCTGAATTTTCTGGTTTCTGCCTGCTATCACAGTCACCTGACTCTTGGGGAAACTCAGCAAAATCAACTCTGCGGTGCGCCGTAGATTCCCACTGCCTTCGCCTCCGCTCATGATGAGCACCCGTAAAGAATCACCCGATTTATACTCACGATCAGGATGCTCTCTATCAGGATCGTAGAAGCGCTGACGGATGGGAAAATTGCATCGCCAAAGCCTGGACTCGGGAACCTGCCATTGCTCTGCCAGCAGCTTATAGGACTCTTCAGAAGGGCAAAGAGTCCAAGTACAACGCTTATCTATCCAGAGGTCGGCTATGGATACCAAATCTGCCAACAGAGTCACGAAAGGAATCTCCAGTTTCTCTTTTTCTAATATGTTGATAATCGAGCCGACAAACATAGCGTGAACAGATAGCAGTAAATCTGGCTGGAAAGCGTGCAGTCGCTCCAGGAAGCGACGTTCGATACGCTGAGCCATCACCTGGTTTAAGGTATCCGGAGCCAAAGACTGCATATCCCAGATCAGACCCCACAAGGGTTTCGCATTGCGGGTTACTGTTCCATACATCTCCCCTACTTTGCGGTTGGCTTTTCCTCCCAGGTCGAAGCCTTCGACGATCTCTACCTGGACATCCGGGAATTTTACAAGTTCCTCGACCAAGGCTTCAGTTATGCTCTTATGCCCTGCTCCTGTGATATAGGAAGTCAGGATCATTATCCGTCTGCTCATAGCTCTGTCCAGTCGCAGGCAGCGATCAGGCGTGCAAGTATAGCCGTTAAGCCCTGCAGATCCTCATCTGTGAACCGCCTGTATAGAGGTGAATCGATATCCAAAACCCCCAGGAGACTACCTGCAGGCGACAGAAAAGGAATGACAATTTCCGACCTGGATTGATCGTCACAGGAAATATGACCAGGAAACAAGTGAACATCATCCACCAGCTGAGGGAGCAAGGTTGCTGCGGCAGTACCACATACTCCAATGCCTATGGGAATGCGGGTACATGCCGGTTTACCCCAAAAAGGACCAAGGATTAACATCCCCTGGCTTCTCAAGTAGAATCCAGCCCAGTTGATCTCTTTCATGTTCATCCCGATTAGAGCGGCGACATTACTGAGATTAGCCAACCAATGCCTTTCAGTGAGGCACAAAACGTCGGTGAACTCCAGCAGCTTAGTATAGAACTCTTCTGAAGACTCCGCTGTTATTTTAACCTGATACATACAATCCCTCCTCTGCTAAAGGTACAACAGTAAGTGTAACCAAAACTCGCATGCCTTCAGGATCTGGCTGACCGAAACATACTCATCACGAGTATGAGCAAGTTTATCGTCTCCCGGACCAAAACCTATTGTCGGGATCCCCAACTTAGCTGAGGCCACTCCATTGGTGGAGAAATCCCAACGTCTGGTCTGTGGCTCTATAAAGAATGCTTCTCTGAACGCTGAAAACATCGCCTCAGTCAGGGGATGATGTAAAGGTATCTCCCAGGCAGGTAAAAAGGAAAAAAGAGATACTTTAGTACCGGTCCAGGCAGTTCCAACCGAGGTATGAACTGACCATTCAGCATCAGAACCACTCAGAAGCTCATCCATTTCGGCAGTAATGAAATCCAGATCCTCTCCTGGCTGAAGGCGTCTGTCCAGATAAAGAGAGCAGCGGGCAGGCACTGCATTTAGAGAGACCGCTTCGCTTTCAATACAGGTCAGTGCCAGTGAACCACTGCCGGGGGTGGCATGCAATTCATCCGCCTTGTGGCTAATACGCGAAATGATTTCGGAAGCCTTATAAATGGCGTTAATGCCATCTTCAGGTGCAGAACCATGCGCCGATACTCCGCTAAAATCGATTCTCAGTACTGCTCTGCCTTTTTGCCCCAGTACGATGTTGTTCTGAGATGGTTCACAGATTAAGACTGCATCGGGTCTAACGGACTTACATATATGGAACAAAGATTCTCCGTCAAAGTCTTCTTCCAGAGAAGAGGCACTTATGTATAAGGATTTTCCCTGCAGCAGTCCCAGGTCTCTGGCGGCTGCTGCCATAAACACTGTAGCAGCTACCGCTCCCTTCATATCCGATGCGCCTCTGCCATATAGGCGATCTCCTATTAAGTTTCCGCCAAACGGCGGCTCCAACCATAGATCAGCATCATTAACGGCGACTGTATCGATATGGCCATCGAAAAGAATCTTTTGTTCCCCTGTGCCCACCCGACCAATTACTGAGCCGTACTCGTCGATGCTGACTTCATCGTAGCCAAGATCAGTCATAGTTTGCGCAATAAAACGGGCAACTTGCTCTTCAGAGCCAGTCTGACTCGGGATGCGAACCAGATCAGTCACAAAAGCAGTGAGAGTTTCAGCAAATGTATCTACATACTTTGCTATTTTTTCACTAAGAGAATTGAGTTCAGATGTCACTTCAGCGACCTCATTTCGTGGCGGAAAAAGGACTCAACCTTTGCGCCTCACCAGCCAGTTTCTCGGCGACACCTCTCGCCTCTTCCTCTTTGGTTGCTTCCACCATTACTCTTAATAACGCTTCAGTACCAGAAGGTCGAATCAATATACGACCTCGATCGCTAAGCTCAGTTTCTGCCAGTTTTATCGCCTCGATAAAAGCAGGATCCATCATTACTCCCTCTTTATCTGCCACCCTGGTGTTTATCAACACTTGTGGCAGAAGCGTCATAGTCGCAGCCAGTTCCTCCAGAGTACTACCAGTCTGTCTCACCCTGTTAGCCAGAAGGAGACCGCTTAGCAGGCCATCGCCTGTGGATGCCAGTTCGCTGACGATGATATGTCCCGCCTGTTCTCCTCCCAAGCCATACCCATGTTCCTTCATGGCTTCGAGAACATAGCGATCACCTACTTTGGTAGTGAACACCTTTATGCCGTGCCTGCTCAAAGCCTGGTGGAAACCAAGGTTACTCATTACAGTAGCCACGACTGTATCGCCAGGCAGTTTGCCCTGCTCCTGCATAGCCAGCGCCAAAATGACCATTATCTGGTCACCATCCAGCATGTTGCCCTTAGCATCCGTAGCGAGACAGCGGTCTGCATCTCCGTCGAAACAAAGTCCTAAATCCAAGCTGTTCTCCATCACAAACCGCTGCAAACTCTCGGGATGAGTCGATCCGCAGCCGTCGTTGATGTTAACCCCATTCGGCTGGTTATGAATTATAAATACCTGAGCGCCCATTTTTTCATAGAGCGGTAAAGCAAGATGAGAAGATGCTCCATTTGCGCAATCTATGGCGATACGCAGACCTTCCAGAGACAAACCGTCCAGGGAGGAAAGATAGTCAAGATATTTGCTAATCAGTGCAGGATCCCGATGCAAGCGCCCCACAGCTGCACCAACCGGACGTTCGCTGCTCAGAGGTTCCCAGGGAATGAGTGCTTCGATCTCGTTCTCTAAGTCGTCTGACAGCTTATACCCCTGATGCGAAAAGAACTTTATACCATTATCTTGCACCGGGTTATGCGAAGCCGAGATGACCACCCCTGCTTGGACAGGCAAGTTCCTCGCCAACCAGGCCACAGCAGGAGTGGTTGCTACGCCAAGATCGATGGCTTCTGCTCCTGCCGAGAGAATTCCAGCGCAAAGAGCTTGCTGCAGCATATCACCGGACACTCTGGTGTCTCTGCCAACTACGATAACCGGATGTGATGCACTGCCACATTCCGCTCCCAGGGCGTAGGCACCCGCTCTGCCAATGCGAAATGCAAGCTCGGGTGTTAACTCAAGATTAGCGATGCCTCTTACTCCATCTGTACCAAATAGTCTTGCCATGTTAAACCATCCTTTCATCTGAGAGGTTTATCTCTCATGCTCCTCCGTCAGGCTCCTCCGAAGTTGAATCTTCTTCCTGGTCCTCAACACCATCTTCAGAACCAATTGGTTGGTTCGTTTCCTCAGATGAATCTTCGCCATCAGACTCTGCCAGGTCTTCCATGTTGAGTTGAGTTTCATCTGCGCTCACTTCCAGATCGAGAGTGACAGTAATAATCACTGGAGTCCCCGGCATACTGTTAGCCCAGCGTACCCCAGGCGGTAGAATTAGTTCCACAGTCATTTCCTGGCTGAATCTCGTACCCGAAGGTGGTTGAATCTCTTCACTCTCCTGCAGAACCTGATAGAGCAGGTGATCTTCCCGAATACCCCATCGCCATAACTGCTGTAAGTCAGCGCCACCGATGTCCAGACTCTCAAGGACAAGATCATCGATTTGTGCTACTTCCTCCACTACTACATAAACCGGCAGGTGGTCGGGACTAGTCCATACACCAAGGAGGGTAATCTGTGGAGGTAGCTGAATCTCTCCAATAATAACCTCCAGATCTATACTGGTGGTTACTTCCTGAATCATCAACACCGTTGATGGATCAAGCTCGTAATTGTTGAGCACCAGCATTTCTCCTGCATAACCTTTTAATAATAACGAGGCTTCTTTAGTCAGGCTGTGGGTTGAATCGTCCAAATCAATAATAACAGTAACGCTGAAGATAGCTTCGATATCCGAACGCAGGCCCCTGACAGTGACCCGATCCGGTATTATTTCCGGATAGTTTTGCAAATAGAAACCAGGAGCTAAAGAACCAGTATATTCGGCAAACACGTCGAATTCATGTTCAATAACTGCTTCCACAAAGACAGTCACCCTTTCGGGGTAGCATGTCGTTACCCTCAACCGATCCAGTTTCTCGATGTAAACCTCGACAATGTATTCCCCTTCTTCATCAATCTGACTCAGATCGACATATGCTCCTACACCGGCGACTGCGTCAATCCAGGCCGCCGGACCGCTGAGACTGAGGCTTTCAACTGTCTCACTGCTGAGAAGATAGGAGAGATCATCCTTAATACCTACCAGATGAATTGGTATGTCCAGAAACACTTTGCTTTCATTAACAAAAGATTGATTGGCGGTGAAAGGCTGTTCCTCCGAGAAAGCGACACCCCAGATAAGAAGCGAGAGCAACACAGACAGCAGCTTTGCGTAATTATTATTCTTCAAAAGTCGATTAATCATCTTTTTGCTCTCCGTTTAACCAGCTCCACCATATCGATCTTCTGCCTTTCAACTCGAAATGATCCTGCAACATGGTGCTGAGCATTGCTCCGTCAAGATAACGAGTGAGCTTACCATCCTGAGCCAGCGAGATGGTTCCGGTTTCCTCAGAGACCACTATCACCAAAGCATCTGACTTCTCGGTCAATCCGATAGCTGCTCTGTGACGCGTACCGAGGTCCTGACTTATCTCTGAGTTTGAGGAAAGCGGCAGAATGCAAGCCGCTGCTTCCAGGTGTTCATCGCGTATAACCAAGGCGCCGTCATGTAAAGGCGTATTAGGAATAAAAATATTAATCAGAAGCTGGTAGCTGATCATACTCTGCAGCAATATGCCTGTATCGATGATGTCCTGAAGACCTGTCTGCCGTTCCAGAACTATGAGTGCACCGATGCGATGCAAAGCAAAATGATCAACAGCGCGCACCAGTTCCTCCTGAGAACTCTCTTTTTGAATTGCGGTGTTTCGTCCAGCGATTCCCGCGCTGGCTATGCCCCTGCCAAGTACTTCCAATCCCCTGCGCAGGTCTTCCTGAAAAATAATTGGAATAGCCAGAACTCCAGCAGGGATCAGACGGTTAATCAGCCAGTTGATTGCCCGCAATTGGAATATCGAGCTAAGCAGATAAATAATAATGATAACGAAGATACCCTGGACCAGCAGTATTGCTCTGGTATCACGAATGAGGAGGATAAGACGATATAACAGGAAGGCGACAATGGCTATATCGATGGCATCCTGCAGTCGTAAACTGGCTGCGATATTGGATACCATACCATTTAGCGCTTCCAGCACTGGCTACACCTCCTTATTTTCTAGTTACACCCATATGAAAGTCGTGCCTGTTCTTTTCAGGCTCGTTCTCTCCTGACAGGATAATAGACAGGAAAGGTAGAAATAGACCTGGTAAAATCAGTTGGATACCCATGATTATGTGCAAGGAGGCGATGCGATGGTCAGCCAAAGTGAAAAACCTTCCTACCTGCAGGGAGCATTTATCCTGACTGTTGCTAACCTATCTTCCCAGTTTCTCGGGCTTTTCTCAAAGCTGGCTATTCTCTGGATTCTTGGTGAAGAGGGCGTAGGAATTTACAACTATCCCTTCGCCATCTATGCAATCCTGATATCCTTATCCTCAGTAGGCTTCAATGTAGCAATTTCCAAACTCGTCGCCGAACGTATTTCTCGTCAGGAGTACTCTTCTGCATTATCCATATTTCACAACTCTTTACGCATCATGATTCTACTCGGTTTCACTGTTAGCATCCTCCTGGCAATCCTGGCCTGGCCATTGGCACACTATGTCCATCAGGATGATCGCGCCTTTCTGGCTTACCTGGCAATGTCGCCAGCTGCCCTGTGTAACTCCTGGCAAGCAGCCTATCGGGGTTTCTTCCAGGGAACTCAAAACATGCGACCAAATGCGTTTTCTCAGATCATTGAACAAAGCAGCCGTATCATCGTAATGGTGGTTTTAGCGGCTCTGTTTCTTCCTTTCGGACTCCAATGGGGAGCTTTCGGAGCAACATTGGGAGCGACAGCAGGTGCTTTGGGCTCTTATCTCTTCCTGCACTTTCTCTTTCGCAGGGCAATATCCAACTCTCCCTGGAAATCGGTAATTGCTGATCAGGAGGCAGCTTCCTTCAAGATACTACCAACCTCTAATGCCTACAGTGAGATCTTAAGATACGCAGTTCCTATCTCGTTTGCCGGAATAGGACTGCCTCTCTATCTTCTGGCTGACTCACTGTTGATCGTCAATCGTCTGATGAGTTCCGGAAGCGATCTTTCCTCCGCTACCATGGCATATGGAGCCTATGCCAATAACGCTATGAGCCTAATGGCTATGCCTACTGTCCTTAGCACAGCTCTTTTTGTTTCTTTGGTCCCTGCGATAGCTGAAGCTTGTGCAGCGCGAAACTCGGACTCTGTCAGGGAACATAGCCGCTCGGCGATAAAGATAGGTCTTCTCCTGAGCTTGCCAGCAGCAGCAGGAATCTATATGGTAGCAGAACCTCTGTGTAAACTCCTCGGT
>Ga0123353_10000878_pt1 | contig 36669 bp, 40 predicted proteins | sample TergutLab28metaG_3_FD_92763 | JGI IMG/M metagenome (GOLD analysis project Ga0123353, IMG submission 92763) | Labiotermes labralis P3 segment gut microbial communities from Petit-Saut dam, French Guiana - Lab288 P3 | ecosystem: Host-associated > Arthropoda: Insects > Digestive system > Gut ... | reverse complement strand
GCACTTCCCCCTCGCTTCGCGGCCCCCCAAGGGGGGCATCATGACATATCGGGAAAACTTGCTCTCGTCTGTAGATAATCTTGCCGCCTCGTCAGGATGCCCCCCGTGGGGGGCCGCGAAGCGGGGTGGCAGTGCGGAGCACCGCCCCGCCGCAGCGGCGTCCCCCGTGCGGCTCTCGTACCTAAAACCGTCTGATGATGTATTCCCATAGCCCCACTATAGGCGCAAACACAAAGAAAGCAAAAAATGCACCAATAGCCCCAAAAATTTGCTCGAAAGTGAAAAGCTCCATGCCATAGTCCTCCTTGTAATTTATTAGTGCCCTACTCCACCCCGATCATATAATAATACACCGGCTGACCTCCGGGTACGGCGGAGATTTCCACTTCGCTGCCGTAGCGCTTTTCCAGGCGCTCGAGCAGCTGGGCGGTCATTTGGGCGGTTACGTTTTCGCCTGCGTAAATCGTGATGATCGTGCCGCTGTGCTTGCGTACCAAATGCCGCGCCACGCGCCACGCCGCCGTGACGGGGTCGTTCTCCGTCACGGTGAGCCTGCCGTTTTCAAGGCCGATCACCGCGCCCTTGCGGATGTCCAGGCCCTCGGCGCTGCTGTCGCGCACGGCGTAGGTGACAAGGCCCGTCTGCACGCGCCCGGCGGCGCGCTGCATCTGCACGTGGTTGCGCTCCACGCCCTCGCTCTCGTCGAAGGCCAGGGCCGCGGCCACGCCCTCGGGCACGGAGGCCGTGCGCACCACGCTCACCCCCTTTGTGGTGAGGGGGGCGGCCTGCTCGGCGGCCATGATGATGTTGGTGTTGTTGGGCAGCACGAACACGTGCTCGGCGGGCACGCTGTCGATGGCCTTGAGGATGTCCTCGGTGCTGGGGTTCATGCTCTGCCCGCCCGCGATCACCGCGTCCACGCCCAGCTCTTTGAAAAGCGCCGTGACGCCCTCCCCGGCGGCCACGGCCACCAGGCCGTAGCGCTTCATGGCGGGCGCCTCGTCGTCGTAGAACGCTTCGCCGTCTGTTTTGGGCAGCATGTCCCTTTCACTCGCCTCCCGGTGCTGGAGGCGCATGTTCTCCACCTTGACCTCGATGAGCTCCCCGCAGGCCTGGGCCAGGCTGAGCACCTCGCCGGGCCGGTTGCTGTGCGCGTGCAGCTTGATCACCTCTCCGCCGTCGGCCACCACCACGCTGTCGCCCAGGGCCTCCAGGGCGGCGCGCAGCTTGTCCGCCTCGGCGGCATCGCAGGCCGGGCCGCGCTCGATGAGGCATTCCGTGCAGTAGGCGAACTTGATTTCGGTGTCGCACAGGGCGGCGGCCGTTCTGCGCGCGTGCTCCGTGCGCACCACGAAGGCCTCCCCGCCGTCCTCTTTCCAATCGGCCTTGCCGCCGCTGAAGCCCTGCAGCAGGCCCTCCATGATGTACACCAGGCCCTGCCCGCCGGCATCCACCACGCCGGCCTGGCGCAGCGCCGGGAGCAGGCGCGGGGTGTTGGCCAGGCTCTCCCGCGCGGCCTCCAGGGCGGCCAGCCACACGGCCAGGGCACCGCCGTTGGTCTCCAGGGCGCGCTGGGCGGCCTCCCGCATCACTGTGAGGATGGTGCCCTCGGCAGGGCGCATCACCGCGCCGTAGGCGGCCTCGCTGCCCTGCTGCAGAGCTCTGGCGAGGCCCGGGCCATCAAGCTTCGAGGCCCCCTTGACGCTCCTGGCGAAGCCCCGGAAGATCAATGAGAGGATGACCCCGGAGTTGCCCCGCGCGCTGCGGAGCATCGCGTCGGCGGCGTGCGCGGCGGCGTCGTCGAAGCGGCTCTCGTCGTCCAGCTGCGTGAGCGCGCGGGCCGCGGCCTCCACGGTCATGGTCATATTGGTGCCGGTGTCGCCGTCCGGCACGGGAAAGACGTTGAGCGCGTCCACCTCCTGCGTGTGCGTGCCGAGGTGCCGCGCCGCGCTCAGGACGCCCTCCTTGAGCATTTTGCCGCTCAGCAAAAGCAGTACCCCCTGTGATAGTCTGTTTTGGCTACGCCTGGGCCTCCCGATGCAGCATACCGTCCACGAAGACGTTGACGCGGCGCACCTCCAGGCCCGTCACGCGCTCCACCGTCCAGCTCACCCGGCTGTGGATGCCGCGCACCACGGCGGAGATGTTCAGCCCGTAGGTCACCAGGATATGCAGGTCCACCGAGAGGCCGGGGCCGTCCCTGTAGATGCGCACGCCCTGCGGCCCGCGCCGCCCGAAAGGGCCGCCCCGCCCGCCCGCGATGCCCGCCACGCCGAAGCAGTTCTTTACGGCGCTGCCGACGATCTCGTCGAAATAATCCTGCGAGACCTCGATGAGGCCCATGTGGCTTTCCAGCTTGATCATGCGCTGCCCCCTTGCTCCAAAATTGCTTCATACAAGCTTAGTTTGCTCTTAGTCGTTATAAATACGAAAAACCCTCAGTAATTTCGAAAAAAATTTTTCTTTTTTTTGGAGGTGAAACACCCTCACCCGAACCCCCACTGCGCGATCGAGCAGAACAGGTCGTTCCTGCGGATGTTATTCGGCACGCGCAGGCCCCGGGCGGCGGCGGCCATGCCGTCGCGGTAGCCCAGGGGCACGAAGGGCATCTCCTGCTGGAACACGCGCACGAACTGCGCGGCGGGGATCAGCCCCTGGAGCAATTGCCCGTAGGCGCTGGGGGCCGCGCCCCACACCTGTACCCCGCCCGTGGCCGCGCCGCCGGAGAGCAGCAGGGGCGCGAGGGAGCAATCGGGCGTCAGGCGCAGCTCGCCGATGTACATATCGAAGCTGCCCGCGCGCGCGGCGTAGAGGTACTGCGCCTCGGGCAGGGCGTTCAGCTCCACGGCGATCTGGTACGCGCCCAGCTGCGCGCGCACGGCGCGGGCGGCGGCCATCTTGGGGGGGCTGTCGGCGTTCACCAGCAGGGTGAACTTCAGCTGGCGGAAGCGCGAGCCGCGCACCCCGTTCACCAGCAGGGTGTAGCCGAGGTCCTCCAAGGCCTTTTTCGCCGCGGCGGCGTCGAAGGGCTTGGCGAAGTCGCCCTCCTCCACGCCGTGCCAGCCGGGGGGGAAGGGGGTATCCGTGGGCCGGGCGTAGCTGTGGAAGGCCTCGGCCAGCAGCGCCGTCTTATCGATACAGGCCCCGATGGCCGCGCGCACGCCGGGCTCCTGCAGGGCCCCGCGCCCGGCGTTGAGGCCGAGGTAGACCAAATTCGTGGTGGGCACGCGCAGCGCGGCGGCGTTCACCCGGGCGATTTCGCCGTCGGCAAGGTTGTCGTATGCGAACTGGTAGCTGCCCATCTCCAGGCCGTAGAGCAGCGCGGCGGAGCCCCGCGTGCCGTAGAGCTCGATGGTTGTGATCCGCGGCGCGGGGCCGGGGTGGCGGGGGTCGTGCTCCAGCACGAAGGCATCATCGCGCTGGGATAGCTGGTAGCGCCCCGTGCCGGGGGGCGTGGTCGCCTTCGTGAAGAGGTAGCCGCCCTTCGCCTCGGGCAGCAGGCCGGTCTCGGCGCTGCCGGAGGGGACGACGGGAAAATCCAGGTTGGCGGCGATGTACTGGTTCGCCGAGCGCAGGGTGAACTCGATTTGCCCTTCGACAGCGGCGCATTTCGTGATATTCTCCAGCCGGGCATGGAAATCCGGGGTGTTCTTCGCCCTGTTGAAGGAGTAGACCACGTCCTCGGCGGTCACAGCCTTGCCGCTGTGGAACGCGCGCCTGGCCTTGAGCGTCACCAGCCAGGTCAACGGCCCGCTCTGCTCGATTTTCTCCGCCAGGACGGGCTGGGGCCTCCAGGCCTCGTCCGTCAAAAACAGGCCCTCGTAGAGCAGCGTGCCCAAATCCCGGTTGAGCACGGCGGTCAGGGCGTAGGGGTTCAGGACGTCCTGCCGGGCGAAGGGCAGGGCGAGGGTGTCCCTAGGCGTGGCTGCTGTTGGCTGCGTGGTGGGCTGGGTGTCGTCCGGGGGCTGCATTTGGCACGCGCAAAAGCCCACCGCCAGCGAAACCGCCAGCAGCAGGGCTATGATAGATTGAAGCCGGATACGCAAGGGTCACCACCTGTACAAGTGCTGATATTAGTATAACAGAGAAATAATGGGAAAGCAATGAAAAGTTTGACGAAAATATTTTTTCTTGCTGCGCGGACATCCCCTGCGGCACTTCGCGCCTCTTTCCGTCATTTTGACGAAAAAAGCTCACTTATCGAAAAACGATAATTTCGCCTGCGTGCAAAGGTGTGCGATAGACCCCCTGTTTCTCGTCGGAAACAGGGGGTTGCTGCCATTCCCGCGCGGTTTTTCGGGGCGATTTGCGGGACGTTTTTGCTGGTAATTTTTGTTTGGCAAAATGCACAAAGGCAGCAAGCGCGCCGCATGGCCCCGGGGGGCCACGAGAGGAGGGCCCGGAGGGCGGCGATGCCTTTACTTCCCCCGCACCATCCTGCGCACGTCCGCCATGCGCAGGCGGTTGCCGTAGTGCAGCACCGAGGCCGAGTACACGCGGCCGGAGACGAAGCTCACCAGGACGATGGTGACCAGCAGGATCGCCACCGAGGCCGCGATGGTGCCCGGGGAGACGTCCCCCGCGAGGAGGACGCTGGGCGCGGCGAAGGGCGCGGTGAAGGGGATGAGCATGGTCAGGCGGCTGGCGGCGGCACTGCCGCCCATGGCGGGGGTGATCCCCAGGGTGAGGTAGCCGCCGTAGAAGGAGAATACGCTGATGAGCGCGGCGGGCATCATGGCGGACTGGAGGTCCTCCATCTTGCTCACCATGGCCCCGCACATGGAGTTGATCATGCTGAACAGGGCGTAGCCCATGAGGAAGTACAGCACCAGCAGCGCGGCCTTGCCCAGCGTGAGGTCCGGCAGGCCGATGCCCCCGGCGAACACGCCGTCCTTGAAGGAGATGCTCGCGCCGGCCATGCCCAGGGTCAGCACGCCCACCAGCTGCGCGAGGCCCACCAGCCCCATGCCTATGCACTTGCCGATCAGGATGCGCGAGGGCTTCGCGCTGACGATGAGGGTCTCCATCACCCGGGTAGATTTCTCGGTGGCAACGCTCATGGCCACGCCGTAGCCGTAGATGTAGATGGTCATGAACATCAGCAGCATCAGCGCCATGCCCACGATGTAGTTGGACATGCCCTGGGGGTCGGCGGTTTCAGTCTTGAGGTTCAGGGCGCTTTGCAGCACGGCGGCGGACTGGGCCTCGTCATAGCCCATCTGGCCGAACTGGTATGTCCTATAGAGGTTGTTGAGGGTCTCCCACACCGCCTGGCTGGGGAAGGTGCTCATCATGTCTTTTGTAGTGATGGCGACCAGGGGCGGCTCGCCGGGGCTTATCTCCACCAGGGCGTTTTTGCCGTTTGCCCTCACCAGCGCGAGGCACTCGTCACGCTGGCCGGGGCCGTAGGCCTCGGAGCCGCGGAAGATGGCCATGAGGGTGTTTTCCGCCCCCGCGAGGACGTCGCTCTCGTTGATGATGAGGCATCTGGCGTCCATGGAGGCCGTCATGGCCTGCTCGATCATACTGTCGATGTCGCCGGACATCATGCCGCCGCCGTCGCCCAGGCGCGGCAAAATGACGCACGCGGCGATGATCAGCACGGCGAAGATACTATTCGTCACCCAGAAGGACTTCCTGCGCACGGCGTCCCGAAAGGTGAAGCCCGCCGCCGTAAATACCTGTCTGCTCGATTTCACGCGATCCCTCCTTCCCATACGGCCGACGTGTCTGCCGTGGCCTCCGCCAGGCCCACCTTCATGATGAAAATCTCGTGCAGCGTCGGCTGGCTGAGCTCAAATTTTTCCGGCATGACGCCCGCGGCGAGGATGCCCCGCAGCAGGGTTTCGCACAGGCCGTCGGCGTTCTCCTCCGGCAATGAATAGACGCGCTCGCCGGGGCGTTTTTCAATGCAGCTAAGGCCCGCGCTCCCGGCGAGCTCGCAGGCCTTTTCGGGCCCGCTGAGCACCAGCTTGGTGTGGCCGTAGCCCGCCTTGATCCGCTTGAGATTCCCCTGCAAAATGGCCTTGCCCTTGTGGAGCAGGGTGATCTCCCGGCAGTACTCCTCCACCACGGACATCTGGTGGGAGCTGAGAATGATGAACTTGCCCTCCCCGGCCATCTCCTGGATGAGCTCGTGGAACTGCTGCGTGTTCAGGGGGTCCAGGCCGCTGAAGGGCTCATCGAGAAAGATCAATTGGGGGTCGTGGATGAGCGTGGAGATGAGCTGAATTTTTTGCTGGTTGCCCTTGCTGAGCTTTTCGGCCAGCATGTTTTCGTATTCCGTCACGTTTAGGCGTTTGAGCCATGTGCGCCCGGCCTCCAGGGCTTCTGATTTCGACATGCCGCGCAGCATCCCGAAGTAGACCAGCTGCTCGATGACCTTGGTCTTCATGTAGATGCCGCGCTCCTCGGGCATATAGCCGTAGCGTATGCTTTTGACGACCGATTCGCCGTCCCAGGAGGCCGAGCCGCCGTCGGCGGGCAGCATATCCAGGATCATACGAATCGTGGTGGTCTTCCCGGCCCCGTTGGTGCCGATGAGGCCGTAGACCCCCGGCTCTGCCATGGTGAAGCTGAGGGCGTCCACGGCGGTTTTGGGGCCGAAGCGCTTGGTGAGGTTTTGGACAATTAGGGACATGGGGACCTCCTTTATAATGAGAGCTGTTTCAAAGCGTCCTCCGGAGAGACGATTTTCACGGGCGAGCCCTCAAAATGCTTCGGGTTGCGGGTGACGATACAGTCGGCTCTGTGGCGCTTGGCGCAATATGCCATCAGCGCGTCCCCGTAGTCAGGCATGGGAAGGTCGAACGCGCGCTCGCAATCCGTGCCGGTTACGTCGAGGACGTCAAGAAGCGTTATAATTTTCAACACAGCCTGCTTCGCCTGCTCCGCGCTGCGCAGCTCCTTGCGCAGCACGTAGTAGATGTCCGTGACGCTGCTGGCAGTGACGCAGCCGACGGCCTTTTCCGCCGCGCAGGCAAGGATGACCTGCTCGGCGCTTTCATGCCAGGGCGCGCGGCTCAGGCAGGCGTCCAGTATGACGTTGGTGTCAATCAGCAGCTTCATAGCGGCGGCGCCTCTCCTCTCTCGCTTGTTCCAGGGACGTCCCGCCGCCTTTGGCAATCCCGAACAGGGATTTGGCGAGATCGACCCTGTCCTGCTTCGCGCTGGATAGTTTAGCGACATTCTTGCCGTTCTTGGTGATGAAAATGTCCTCGGTGCCAACAAGGGTCAGATAGCGGCCAATATTGCTCTTGAACTCGGTCGCGGTCACCAGCATGGAAATTCCTCCTTTCGATAACGCACGATACTATCATTTTCGCTGTCAATATCATTATACATGAATCGAACGATTTTGTCAACATAAAATCGAACGGCACTACATCCCGATCGCTATCGCCGCGTAATCCCCGATTTGATCACCCAACTGCGCGGGCAGCAGCCTGAAATCCACCAGGCTTTCGGGGAGGGCTTCTTCGCGCAGGGCCTGCATTGCCGGCTCGTATAGAAATCTCTCCGCCCGGGTAAAAATACTCCCCGCTACGATGGCCTCGGGATTAAGAATATCGACAAGAACCGCCAGTCCGCGCCCGAACTGCGTGCCGATCTCCTCCCAGATGGCCAGGGCCTGCGGGTCGCCCGCGCCGGCTCTTTGCGCGAGTTCTTTGGCCGAATAAGTCTCCCCGCTGCGCATCTCAATGAGTTGCGCGATGCCGCCGCCGGAGCAGAAGCCCTCGAAGGACCCGCGCTTGCGGTAGCCCTCGGGGCCGTCGGGCGCAAGGCGGATGTGCCCCACCTCCCCGGCGAGATTTTTTGCCCCGGTATAGAGCCGCCCGTCCAGAATCAGCCCCGCGCCAAGGCCCGTGCCGAATGTGAGAAAGATCATGTTCCGCGTGCCGCGCCCCGCGCCGAAGCGCCACTCGGCCAGCGCGCAGGCGTCGGCGTCGTTCTGCAAACGGGCGGGGCATTGGAGGGCCTGCTCGACGATACTGACGATGGGCACGTTCTCGAAGCTCATGAGATTGGGCGGGTTGATTATAATTCCGGCTCTGCTGTCCAGCGGGCCGCCGCAGCTGATGCCACAGGCGACCGGCTTGTGCTCTTTCAAAAAGCCCAGCAGGGGCTCTATGACCTCCTGCCACGTGCCCTGGGTGGGGACTTCTTTTCGCCCCAGAAAAGTGATTTCTTCTCCATTCACTTCGGCGAGAATGGCCGCGCATTTTGTGCCGCCAAGGTCGAGGCCGGCGTAGGTCATTGTTTGCCCTCCTGTTTATCCAGCTCCATCGTTTCGTTGATTGCACGACTGATAAATGCGTTCATGCTTTCGCCGGTGCTCATGATGTGTTCCTGCACCTGCTTTTTTTTTCCTTTTGGCATCCTTACTTTGAACTCGTCATAGTTTTCCTTCATGTATTTTGCAGTTGCCCTCATATGCGCTTCTGATACAGGTGGCATATTAATACCCCTTTCTGACAAACTAAACAATACACCGTACCCGATATACATTAAGTTCGTACAATATTCCATCTTGATACACCGGGTACGGTGTGCTAAAATATGAATATACAAATCAAGGAGGGAAATCACATGCTATACAGCCTGGTGTCCGAGGACGCGTTTGTGGAACTTTTTATCTTGCAGGAAAAGGCCGAGGCCGCGCTCCATTGTATCCTTGGCGAATCAAAGTGCCAGCGCGCCCAAACGCTTGCCGATATCGCAAGCGACTATCTTTCCGCGATGGGCGAAATAGCGCAGGCCATGCAGAAGAACAGGATCGCTGTCCCCACGGCCTAAGAGAAAAATTCCTCCTCCACCGCCGCGCAGATCAGATGATATATCTGCACATGCAGCTCCTGGATCAAATACGTCTCGTTGGCCGGAGCGATGATGGCGATGTCCGCCAGGGCTTTCATGATGCCGCCGTCGCGGCCCAGGAGGGCGATGACAATAGCGCCCCTTGCGCGGGCCACTTTAATGGCAGGGATGAGCAATCTTGAATTGCCCGAGGTGCTGATGGCAATGAGAACATCCCCGGGTGCGGCGAGGCCGAGGGCGGTCTGGGCGAAGGCCAGGTCGCCGCCGAGGTCGTTCATGATGGCCGTCATAATCGCCGCGTTGCCCGTGAGGCATACGGCGGGTAGGCTGGATTCCAGAGGCGGCGGGGGCTCGCCCCAGAGGGCTGTGTACGCTTCGATGAACTCTGGCCGCAAGGGGCGCTTGCGCTTGAACGCTTTGAGCAGCTCGCCGGTGATGTGCTCGGCATCGGCCATGCTGCCGCCGCAGCCCGCCGTGAGGACTTTTTTATCGTTCGTGTAACACGCGATGACGGCCTCGATGGCCTGCGTGGTGCTCTCCTTCACGCAGGCGAGACCGGGGTTGGCGGCAAAGAAGGCGGCTATGCCAGCCTGTGTGGCGGGACGCATGGGCGGGCCCCCCTTTCGGTTCGTGTGTCTATTTTAACACAGAATCGGGGGATGCGCAAGGGTTTTTTGGGTGAACAAAGCACAATCACAAAACGGGCGGCAAGAATGCCGCCCCTACAGCGGGTGCTGTCGCACGAGGATGCGCCGCTGCGGCGGGGCGGTGCTCCGCACAACCCCCTCGCCTGCGGCGGCCCCCCAAGGGGGGCATTCTGACGAGGCGGCAAGGCTATCTTTCACGGCGAGAAGAAAACTTCCTGAACCGTCAGGATGCCCCCCTTGGGGGGCCGATGCGAAGCATCGAGGGGGAAGTGCAGGGCACGCGCGAAGCGCCGCGTCCCCGTGCGGGTTTTTCCGCTTACTATCGGGTTAGCCAACTAATCAGCAAGGTAAAAGGTGACATAAGAAATGCAGACGTCAACAGAAATGCCATCCAAACAAAAGAAATAAGCCATGTAAAAATTTCCATATTAAGACTTCCAATTGTATTGTTACCCCTTTGTCGCCCGCAAGAAGAAGAATCCTCACCGAAAATAAAATTTTTTTTGCGGCCCTTACCACTCGCTCACACTGCCGTCCTCGTTGCGCCACTGCGGCGTTAGCCACCTGTGCGGGCCCGCCTTGGCGGCCTCGCGCACGGCTTCCTCGTCCACGTCGATGCCAAGCCCCGGTTTGTCCGTGCGCAGCACGAAGCCGTCGTGCATCTCGAAGGGGGTGGTGTCTTTCAGGTAGCCCAGGCCCGTGTTGTCCTTGTGGTAGTGCAGGCCGAGGCTCTGCTCCTGGATGAAGGCGTTGTGGGTGCAGAAATCCAGCTGCAGGCAGCTTGCCAGTGCGATGGGGCCCAGCGGGCAGTGCGGGCCCACGGCCACGTCGTAGGCCTCGGCGAAGGCGGCGATCTTCTTGCACTCCAGGATGCCGCCCGCGTGGCTGAGATCGGGCTGGATGATATCTACCCCCCCGCCTGTAATTAGAGTTTTAAAGCCCCAGCGGGTGTAGTTGCGCTCGCCGGTGGCGATGGGGGTGCTGCCGTGCTTTCGCAGTTCCACGAAGGCTTCCTCGTTTTCGCACAGCACGGGTTCTTCGATGAACAGCAGGCGGTACTGCTCCATCTCCGCCATGAGGACCCGGGCCATGGCCTTGTGCATACGCCCGTGGACGTCCATGGCGATGTCCATGTCCCAGCCCACGGCCTCGCGCATGGCCGCCACGCGCTGGGATACGGCGTCGATTTTCTTATACGTGTCGATCCACTGGTACTGGCTCACGGCGTTCATTTTGATGGCCTTGTAGCCCAGGGCCTGCCGCTCTTTGATTGCCTTGGCCGCGCTTGCCGGGTCGCTGCCGTCGGCGCCGCAGTAGACGGCGATCTTCTCCCGTACCGGGCCGCCGAGGAATTCATAGGCTGGCAAATTATAAAATTTGCCTTTGATGTCCCACAGGGCCTGCTCGATGCCGCTTACCGCGCTGGTGAGCACGCCGCCGCCACGGTAGAACCCGCCCCGGTAGAGCACCTGCCAGATGTCCTCGATGTCCCCGGCCCGGCGGCCCAGCAGCAGAGGCTCGAACTCCTTCACGCAGGCCTGCACCGCGTCGGCGTGGCCCTCGAGGATGGGCTCGCCCCAGCCCACGAAGCCGTCGTCGGTGGTCATCTTGAGGAACAGCCAGCGCGGGGGCACCTGGAAGAGCTCTATGGATGCGATTTTCATGTATATTTCTCCTTGTGCTTTATTTGAATGAACAAGAGCATTATAGCATGGATGGGAAGAGGATGCAAATGATATTTTCCGTGATGTCACGGCCGAGCAAAGCTCTGCCCTGCGAAAAGCTTTTTTTCTTGACGCGCCGCGCGTTTTGTGCTATGATGAATAAGGACAGAAGAACCTGTAGGGGTGGCATTCTTGCCGCCCGAAACATACACTTCAATGCGGGTGGCATGAATGCCACCCCTACAGCATATCTACATGGAGGGATTGTACCATGACCTACACCCCGTCGCAGCTTGCCGCCATGGCCAAGGACTTGTTCGCCGAGGAGCGCAGTATAAATCACCTGGAGGGCTGGTTCCTCGCCCGGGAGGCGGCGGCCTGCGCCGACATCGCCGAGCCCGAGGGCAGCGTGCTGCGCGCCGCGCTGGAATTACAAGAGATAGTCGACGCCGTGCCGCTGAGTATATCCGAGCACGCCGCTTTCGCGGGCACACAAAGAGACGCCTTCGCCCGCAGCTACGCGCTGATCAACCCGGATTTTACAGTCGAAACCTTCAGCGGCTATTGTGATCCAACTGCCGTTTTTGGGGACATTCAGCCCATAGGGGATATAACGCAGGAGCGCATAGACACATTGCGTGAAAAAACCAGGCGCAGCGCCTATGTCACGCAGCTGATGGAGATGTACGCCGCGCACGGGCGCAGCATGGGCGAGGTCGCCTTCTTCGTGGAGCAGGTGACCGGGCACCTCATCCCGGATTTCCGGCCCGCGCTGCGATACGGCGTAGATGCTCTTATTGAAGAGATTGACAGGCGTGAGCCGAACGAGGCCCGCCGGGCCATGAAAATCGCCCTGGAGTGCGCGAAAACCCTCGCCGGGCGCTACGCTTTGATAGCAAAAGAACAGGCAAATCAGGCCGAGGGCGAACGCAAAGCGCACCTGGAGTATCTCACGGGCGTGCTGGGGAGAGTCCCGGCGGGGCCCGCGCAGAGCCTGTTCGAGGCCATGCAGAGCTACCTGCTGCTCTGGCAGGTGATGTGCCTGGAGCAGGTGCCCAATCCATTCGCCTTTTCTGTAGGCAATGCTGACAGGATTTTCGAGCCCTATCGCGCTTTGCGTGATGAAAATCGAGATGAGGCCGCGGCGCTGTTCCGGCACTTCCTCGTGTTCTTCAATGTGGGAGACAGAAGCTGGGCCATCTCGCAGAACGTGCTCGCGGGCGGCCGGGACTGCGATGGCAATGACCTCACCAACCCATGCACCTACGCCCTGCTGGACGCCTACTACGATATGAACCTGCCGCAGCCGATACTCAGCTGCAAGCTGCATAAAAACACGCCCATGGCGTTTTACCGCGCATTGGGCCGCTTCTGGTTCACGCCGGGGTGCCTGACGCCCTCGCTGTTCCAGGACGACATGCTGTTCGATATGCTGGGTGAGACTGTTGACTTGGCCGACCTGCCGGACATCGCCGTGGCGGGCTGCCAGGAGCCCCTCGTCATGGGCAAGGACAACGCCAATACCACCAACAGCTGGCTCAATCTGGCTAAAATTCTCGAATTGACCTTGAACGGCGGCAAGTCGCTGCTCACGGGCGCGCGGCTGCTCGATATTGAACCCGCCCCCGCCCCGGACATCCTGCAAAATGTAAGAGAGCGCTTTTACGCGAACTTAAATATTTTCCTGGATGAGATGGCCGAGTCCGCCAACGGCGCTTCCAAGGCCCTGGCGAACCTGCCGGTGCCGTTTTTGTCGGCGCACATGGGCGGCATAAAGACCGGCGTGGACCTGCGCGACACGAAGCAGCAGGGCACGAAGTACAACGGCAGCGGCTGCCTCATTCATGGCTTGTCTGTATTGGCGGACAGCTTCGTGGCAATTGACCATCTCTTGATTGACAGGCCCGGGGACGCCGAACGCCTTCTCAAAGCCCTGCAAAACAACTTCAAGGGCGACCCGGAGTTGCTCGAATATCTCAAAGCCTGCCCCAAGTTCGGGAATAATCTTGACGAGCCGGACAGCGAAGCCGCGCTAATAGCGCAGCGCGTGTCAGATATGGTTGCGCAGCGCAAGAATTATCTCGGTAATCCCTTCCGGGCGGACTGGAGCACGCCGTCGACGCATCTGCTCTACGGCTACTGGGTGGGCGCGACGCCCGACGGCCGCCCGGCCCGCAGCCAGCTCAACTACGGCGTGGACCCCCTGTTCGGTGAAGCCGAAATGGGCCTCGGCCTCAGAGTTCTCTCGGCGCTCAAGCTGCCCTACGGCTCATTCAAAGGCGGCTACGCCTCGCACCTGGGCCTTGATCCGCGCTACTTCACCGCGCCGGACTTTGAGGGCAGGGGGGAGCAGTTCTACGAATTTGTGCTCAAGCCCCTGTTCTTCGCCCAGGAAAACGGCCCGTTTTACTTGTATGTGAACGTCACCACGCCCGAGACGCTTCGAAAAGTATTGGCAAACCCCAAAAAATACGCGCCGAGCGGGGTCTACATCATGCGGATTCATGGCACGTTCGTGAATTTCCTGGATTTATCCCCGGCGATACAGCAGGACATCATCGCGCGGCTGGATTTGGAGAGCACCGCGATTGAATGCTGAATGCTGAATTCTTAATGCTGAATTATTTACAAATCATATCTTTACTTTTTTCGGGAATTGTGTATAATTGAAAGCAGATAAGCAGGACAAGCAGGAGGAGTTATATATGGAACTGAAAGACATCGTCAAGGGCACGGGCGTGTTGGCGGGGGCCTTTGCCGTGGGGTCGGCCCTGGGCAAGGCCGCCAAGGAGAAGCGCATCGAGGAGCTGCCAACCGACCCGAAGCAGGTGACCGGCCTGGTGAAGGTGAACATTGACCTCGGGGAGGACCACGGCAACGGCGCGGCCCTCACGCCGCCCATGGGCTGGAGCAGCTGGAACACCTTCCATAATCGCATAAGCGAGTCGCTGATTCTCGAGGTCGCCGAGGCCATGGAGAAATCGGGCCTCGCCGGGGCGGGCTATGCCCACGTGAACGTGGACGACTGCTGGCAGAGCGCCAAGCGCGACGCCAACGGGCGGCTGCAGGCCGATTTGGTCACCTTCCCCAGCGGCATCGCGGCACTGGTGCAGAAGGTGAACGCCAGGGGACTGAAGCTCGGCCTGTACTCCTCCAACGGCACGCTGACATGCGAGGATTTGCCCGCCAGCCTCGGCAACGAGGCCCTGGACGCGCGCACCATGGCCGAGTGGGGCGTGGAATATTTTAAGTATGACTTCTGCCATCACAAGATATTCCCCTTCCGGGGGCCCTGCATCGAAAAAATCGCCATCGGCGCCATAGGCAGCGGCGCGGAGGACGTCTACGAGGCCGAGGACGCCGTCCTGGAGGGCGCGGCCGCGATTGTGGACGACGACAAAATGGAGACCGGCCGCTACATCGCGGGGCTGGGCTACGGCGGCGGCGCGGTTATCTTCCCCCAGGTGATCGCCGAAGAGGACGGCCCCCACGCGCTGACGCTGTGCATACGCAAGAAGATGCGCAGCGAGCGCTTCGCGGTGATCGAGGTGAACGGCCAGTTCGCCTGCGATACGCTCATCCCGCCCGGCTGGGCCGTGACGAAGGAGGGCCGCCACCAGGTGATCGTGGACCTCAAGCGCGGCGTGAACAGCGTCAAGATATACAACCCCATCGGGTCGAGATTCGACTCCTCGGCGTATCAATACGCGAGAATGGGCAAGGCCCTGCAGAAGGCCACGGCCGACTATGCCCAGGCCGCGGGCGTGCCCGAGAAGAAGATCACCTATTCAATATGCGAGTGGGGCTTCAACCTGCCGTGGAAATGGGGCGGCAAGGCGGGCAACCTCTGGCGCACCACCCTGGACATCAAGCCGGTCTGGCCGTGGATTGTCACGATCTACGAGGCCAACGTGCGCCTGTGGAAGTACGCCGGCCCCGGCCACTGGAACGACCCCGACATGCTGGAGGTCGGCAACGGCGCTCTCAACTATGAAGAAAATAAAGCCCATTTCTCCCTGTGGTGCATGATGGCCGCGCCGCTGATCCTCGGCAACGACGTGCGGCAGTTCCTGAAGGCCGACGGCACGGCGGACACCGAAAATACGGCCTATAAGATAGTAACGAACAAGGCGATGATCGCCATCGACCAGGACCCCCTGGGCGCGCAGTGCCGGAGAATCGAGACGAACGGCCTCCAGGATACCCTCGTCAAGCCCCTCGCCAATGGCGATGTTGCCATATGCTTCTTCAACAAGGCCTCGGAGACGAGGCCCTTCCAGCTGCGCCTGACCTCCCTGGCGGAGAAGGGCTTCGGCCTGCCCATCGCCGAGGAATACGAGCTGACCGACCTCTGGAGCGGGGTAAGCCACACCGTGGGCGACATGATCCGCTGCAACGTGGCCGCCCACGGGGTAAGGGTGTTCCGGGTCAATTCTTAATGCTTAATTCTTAATGCTGAATTGGGGAAACGCATGAAGCCGCAGGCCCCCGCATAGGTATGAAAAAGACCTGTGTGGAGGTGTTTGGGATGCACTGCTGTATCACGGAGCTGCGCAACAAGGACGTCATCAACAAGAACTCGGGCTGCCGCCTGGGCAATGTGATCGACTGCCAGGTGGATACCTGCACGGGCACTGTCGTCGCGCTGGTGGTCTGCGGGCGCTTCAAGGGCTTCGGCCTGTTCTCCCGCGACGAGCTGTTTGTCCGCTGGGAGGACATCGAGGTCATAGGCGACGACATCATCCTGGTGAACTGCGCCCACGCGCCCCCCGGCCCGCCCCCGCCGCCGCGCAAACGGGGCATGGAGGGGCTGTTCCGGTAGGGTAGGGGACGGCCTCCGTGACGTCCCTGGGCCAATAAGACAAGGCTTCTTGCTTGGGACGTCCGGAGGCCGTCCCCTACGCCCCGTGTTCTTCTTGCCATTTCTTCGCCCGCTTCACGTTCGCCTTGCTCTGCCGGGCGGCGTTGGACTTGGGGTCGCGGGCGTCCTGGGACTGGATGGGCAGGGTCTTCTGCTCACTGAGGGTTTTCTTCGGTTTTTTCTTGGACATGTTGTTCACTCCAGTTTTTGCATTTGCTTTAGTGTTTGCGGGGACGGTATAATTATGAGGCGAAAGCGTGTGCTGCCGCACGAGGTACGCCGCTGCGGCGGGGTGGTTTCGCGGAGCGACGTTCCTCGTGCGATACGCATAAACAATAGATAGCCAGGCAAGGCAAAGGGGGAAACGCGCATGAAAAGCTACTTCGACGGAAAAAAAGCGCTGGTGGTGATCAACCCCATCGCGGGGCGAAACACCGCAAAATCGCAATTGTTCGACATCGCGGACCTGTTCAGCGTCAACGGGCTGGAGACGACCGTCTATACCACGCGCTGCAAGGGCGACGCCACGGCCATCGTCTCGCGCCGGGGCATGGACTACGACGTGCTGGTGATCCGGGGCGGGGACGGCACCTTCAACGAGGTGATCAACGGCATGATGACCATGCCGCCCGAGCGCCGCCCGCTGCTGGGCTACATACCCGCCGGGAGCACCAACGACCTGGCCCGCACCCTGCAAATCCCCATCAACAGCAACCACGACGCCATCGACGTCATCCTCAACGGGCAGCCGCTGTGGCAGGACATGGGCCTGTTCAACGCCGAGGTCTACTGGTGCTACACGGCCTCCTGCGGCGCCTTCGTGGATATCTCCTACGATACGCCGCAGAAGCTCAAGAACCGCTGGGGCCGCTTCGCCTATTTCGCCCAGGCCCCCAGCGCCATCCGGGGCATACACCCCATCCGTATGCAGGTGAAGACCGCCGAGGGCGTGGAGACCGAGGGCGAGTTCATCTTCTGCGCGGTGAGCAACTCCACCTCCATCGCGGGGACCATCAAGCTGGACCGCAGCGTGGTGGGGCTCAACGACGGCCGCTTCGAGCTCATCCTGGTGCGCTATCCGCATACCGCCTCGGAGCTTGCCACCTGGCTGACCAGGCTCGCGGCCAGGAAATTCAACATGGACGACAACGTGCGCCTGCTCCAGACCCGCCGCGCGGAGTTCCTGTTCGAGGCCCCCGAGCCCTGGACGGTGGACGGCGAATACGCGGGGCTGCACGCGCAGGCCGTGGTGGAAAACGTGCACAACCCTGTGCAGGTGTTCAGGCGGTGAGGGAGTATCGCGGAGCGACGCATCCTCGTGCGTCTCTACAGGATGATGGGAGATAATCTGGTATGGCTGTACAAGCCAGGCGATACAGGCTGCTGGCCGATTTCGAGCCGGTCTACCGCTTTTTGCAGGAGACCTACGACCCGGTGACGCTCAACAGCTGCCTGCTGCCGCAGTATTTCGAGTACGCCCACGCGCACTCGTATTTCAACCACAAGCTGACCCATCGCTTCGGGCTGTGGGAGGACGGCGACGCGATTGTCGGCATCGCCTGTTACGAGATGGACCTGGGCGACTGCCATATGCACGTGCGCCCGGGCTATGAGGCCCTGCTGCCGGAATTGCTCGGCTGGGCCGAAAAAGAATTGTGTGCGGTCAAGCGCGGCAGGCGCAGGCTGCAATTCTGGATCACGGACAAGGAGCCGCAAAAGCGTGAACTCTTGCAGGCGAACGGCTATAAGCTGAAACGCACGGAGCCGATCAAGATTTTCGACTACAACAACGCTTTCCCGGAGCGGACACTGCCCGAGGGCTTTGCGCTCATCGACGGCACGAACCTGGATTATCATAAACTGCACGCCTGCTTCTGGAAGGGCTTCAACCACGGGCCCTGGCCGGATAGGAATGTCGACGGAAATATCCACGGCCTCAACGCGCCGCGCGCGGATCTGTCGCTCATGACCATTGCCGTGGCGCCGGGCGGGGAATACGCCTGCGCGCTGGGCATGTGGCACGACGAGCGCAATAAGTATACCTACCTGGAGCCCCTGGCCACCGTGCCGAAATACCGCCGCATGGGCCTGGCGACCGTTGCGTTGACCGAAGCCATGAAGAAGACCAAGGCCCTGGGCGCGGAATACTGCTTCGGCGGCTCCCGGGAATTCTATACGGCGATAGGCTTTGAAATCAAGGGAAACAGCGAATTTTGGAAAAAGGAGTGGTGAGAATGGCAGGCGTCCTGGAATACAAATGCCCATGCTGCAACGCGGGGATACACTTCGACAGCGCCTCGCAGAACATGAAGTGCCCCTACTGCGGGACGGAGTTCGACGCGGAGGCCCTGCGGCAGTTCAACGCCGTGGCAGAGCCGCACGGCTCCGAGCAGTGGCAGGACAGCCACACCCCCTGGGACGACGCGGAGCTGCGGGGCTACCGCTGCCCCAGCTGCGCCGGGGAGCTGGTGGGGGACGCCACCACCGCCGCCACGCGCTGCCCCTACTGCGGCAACCCCGCCGTGCTGCCCGCGCAGCTCGGCGGCCACTACCGGCCCGACGAGGTCATCCCCTTCAAGCTGGATAAGCAGGCCGCCGTCAAGGCCTTCGGGGAGAACCTCAAGGGCAAGCGCCTGCTGCCGAAGAAGTTCCGGGACGAGAACACCCTGGGCGAGATCGCCGGGGTGTACGTGCCCTTCTGGCTGTTCGACTGCGAGGCCGGGGCGCGGATTAACTACCGGGCAACGCGCGTCACCACCTGGAGCGACAAGAAATACCAGTACACCAAAACCGACCACTACCAGCTGCGGCGCGCGGGGGACGCGAGCTTTTCGCGCATCCCGGCGGATGGCTCGAAGAAGATGGACGACGCCATGATGGACGCCGTGGAGCCCTACGACTATAAGGAGCTGCGGCCCTTCCAGATGACCTACCTCTCCGGCTACCTCGCCGACCGCTACGACGTGAGCGCGCAGGAGTGCAGCGCCCGCGCCGAAAAGCGGGCCGCCGCGAGCCTCAAGAAGTCCATCGACGGCACGCTGGGGGGCTGGGGCTCGTGCAGCAAGGAGAGCGAGCAATACTGGATCGGCAAGGCGCGGGCGCGCTGCGCGCTGCTGCCCGTGTGGATGCTCAACAGCAGCTGGAACGGGAAGAATTACAGGTTCGCCATGAACGGCCAGACCGGCAAGTTCATCGGCGAGCTGCCCATAGACAATGGCCTCGCGGCGGCGTGGTTTTTCGGGATATTCGGGGGTTTCGCGGCGGCCGGCGCGCTGCTGGCCCTGCTGGGAGGGATGTTCCTGTAGTCCGTCGGCTCCGCAAACGCCAGCTGCCGCACGAGGAACGTCGCTCCGCGAAACCACCCCGCCTGCGGGCATCCCTCCACGGAGGGGAATTGGGGATTAGGCGCTAGCGCCATCTCGAATTTACAGACCTGTGCTTGCACAGCTCATTACCGGTTAATCCCCCATTCCCCTCCGTGGAGGGGTGCCCGCAGGCGGGGTGGTTTCGCGGAGCGACGTTCCTCGCGCGGCTTAGTCCAAATCAAGTGCTGAAATGAGGGATTTCATGAAACGTTTTCTGAGCCTGCTCACGGCTTTGCTGCTCTGCGCGGCGCTGGTGATACCGGCGCTCGGCGCGACATATCCCGCGGGGATAGATGAAGCCCTGCCGCGCGTGGACGACGGCGCGTCGCTGCTCATGTCCGTGCCCCGGGAGGCCCTGGACGCCCGCGCGCGCGAACTGAGCTTGCAATACAGGTTTGACCTCGTGATCGTCACGCGGCGGGGCCTCGGCGGCAAAACCCCCATGGACTACGCAGACGACTGTTTCAACGACGGCGGCTACGGCTGGCGCGACGAGGAGAGCGACAACATTCGGTCCGGCTACGGTATGCTGCTGCTGATCGATATGCAGGGGCGCGACATCTGGATCTCAACCAAGGGCGACGAGGGCAGGGCGATTTTCCCGGACAGCCGGGTGAACCGCATATACGAGGCCATCCGGCCGCAGATGAGCAGCGGGGACTACTCCGGCGCGTTCACGCGCTTCCTGGACGAAGCCGAAGCCCGCCTGGAGGACTACCGGGGCAGGGACAACACGACCGCCGAGCGCACCACCATAGAGGGCCTATACCCCGCCGGGATAGACGAGAGCCTGTCCCGCGTGGTGGACGACGCCCTGCTGCTCAAGCCCGACGAGGCCGAGGCGCTGGAGGCGGCCCTGCGCTCGCTCATCGCAAAATACAGGATGGACGCCGTCGTCGTCACCCGGGAGGGCCTGGAGGGCCAGAGTGCCATGGACTACGCCGACGACTTCTTCGACTACAAGGGCTACGGCTGGCGGGAGGAACCCAGCGGCGACATCACCACGGGCAGCGGCGTGCTGCTGCTGGTGGAGATGGAGCAGGAGCAGACCTGGGTCTCCGGCAAGGGCTACGGCATGGATGTGTTCCCCGACGGCGTGTGCGTGCAGCTTTGCGACGCCATCGAACCCGAGCTCACCGACGGGCAGTATTACGCGGCCTTCCTCACCTGGCTGGACGGCATAGAGGGTCTTCTGGCGCCCTACGGCGGGGTCTACGGCAGCCACAGCGGCGAAAATGACAATGACTATTACAACTACGACGACTACGATTACCGCCCGAGCGTGTATTTCAGCACGCCCGTGTTCGTCCTCTTCCTCGTCGTCGGCCTGATCACCGCCCTGGCGGTGGTAAGCTCCATGAAGAAGAAGCTCAACACGATCCGCCAGGCCGCCGCCGCGCACAGCTACCAGCAGCGCTTCGACCTCACCGAGCGCCAGGACATCTTCCTGTATTCCACCACCACCAGCACCAAATTGCCGGACGATCCGCCGCCCAGCAGCGGGAGCAGCAGCGGCGGGCACATCAGCTCCAGCGGGAGCAGCCACAGCGGCGGCGGCGGCAGCTTCGGCGGCGGCCACACCAGCTCCAGCGGCAGCAGCCACGGCGGCGGCGGCGGGAAGTTTTAGAGCGGCGGAGCAAACGATATAGTCATGATTATTTGGTTTCTGATGATATGGCAACAAGCGGGGCTTCAAATGGCAATCGAAGTAATGTGGGGCACATTCTTGAAATTGCTAGGCCTCTGGTAGTGGTGGCGATTCGCGGCTCCTTAACGACCGAAGACTTTTTCGTCGATGCTAACACGCAATTCGGCTTTACTCCAAGTTTCGTGACTAAAAAAGATGAGGTGCTCGGCAATCTTATTGATAAGCACGAAGGGCCTGGTCGATCCAATTATCCTGATCACCGGGCACAGCCTTGGGGCGGCTGTGGCGAATTTGCTGACCGCATCTCCCTCAAGCGGGTCTCTCAGCTTAACCGCCGCACCAAACGCAGACAATACCACAAGAACAGCCACGGTAACCGTAGAAACAACCAATGTATCGGGCAACAAGAAACAAGACACTTGGGGGCAGCTGTTGCGAATTCATTGGCGGCGCACTTGCGTGAGCACATTGAAAATCCCGCAGCGATCCCGCAGCGCTCCCGCAGCGATCCCGCAGCGCTCCCGCAGCGCTCCCGCAGCGCTCCCGCAGCGCTCCCGCAGCGCTCCCGCAGCGCTCCACGAAAAAAATCCTTGACAAACCCGCGCCCTTGCATTATAATATGTGGGCATCCGCACCTTTAGCTCAGTTGGTAGAGCACCTGACTCTTAATCAGGGTGTCCGGGGTTCGAGCCCCCGAAGGTGTACCATGATCGGACGTCACATATACTGTCAGGTACATGGCCGAAAGACCCCTGTAATATGGGGTCTTTCGGTTTTCTAGGGCCAGCGGCGCGGCCATTTTGCCACTCGGCCTGACGCTCCCCCCTTGCCGACCAGCAAGCCCAGCAGGGTACTGCTGAACGAACCGGCAACAAATGCACCCAGGCCGAAGGCAACTGTTGAACGAAACAAAGCCAATTGCACCCGAAAAAAGAGTGATGCTGAACGAACCAACGACGATTGCACCCAACTGTTGAACGAACCAAAATAACCGGGCAGATTCTCAGGAAAACAGGGCAAAAGCAGAACCGCCCTTGTCAGGCGGCTTTACGGTTATTGTCAAGGGCTGGTTGTGCGCAAGCGATTAGGTGTGGCAAATAGGTGATGGCAGCAGCAAATCAATGTCTGTCTTCATTCATTTTTATTTCGTCGAGTTTTTGTATTATGCTCATTGCGTTGTTGAATGTATCAATGCATAAATTCAAGACACGGCTTTGATCAAATGTATAGTGATCGCAATCTGCATAATGTTGCAGCTCTCGAAGTTCTGTATGCAGTCTGTCGGACAGAACTATGCATTTTTTCAGCTGAATATCGAACGTATGCTTTCTATGCTTGGCTTCTTCCATAAGGACTCCTAACTGTTAAAGGTTGCTAATATTCTTCGCGCTGCTTCAGGCCCATTTACCGTAACAGTACCGCTTGCGCACAATCCGGCCCTCGATGACTACTGCATAGGCACCTCCGACCCATCCCGAAATCTTACGATCAGGTTATCCTTGCCGTATACCGTGACAGCCTCTACAAGGGTATTCCAGGCATGGATATCAAAGTCGGTAATCAGGTTCTCCCGCTTGCGCAAATCATCAAGAAAGCGGCGGATGCGGGCGCGCTTGGCCACACGCTCCTGACGCTGGGCGGCAAGGCCGTCACCCCTGGCTTTTTCGGCTTCATAACGCTCCCGCAGGGCATTGTAACGCCGGGTGTAATCGCTCTGATCCAGCGCGGTATGGGCGTTTTCTTCGATGGCCCGCTGCATCAGTCCGGCCACCACCTCGCGCTCCTGCAGGGAAGCGGCGATGTCCGTGTCCAACTCCCGCAGATCGGTCAACGCGGCACACATGGCCTCCAGCGCCCCAATATAGCGGTTTTTAGCGCCTAGCAGCTGGTTGTACGCGCTGACGAAAGCCTCTTGGATTTGCGGTTCGCTCAGGTAAGGCGCGGAGCATTTGGCCCGGCTGTTACGGTTCTTGCATTGCCAGACTACTTTTTCACCACCCTTGTGGTCCCGCCAGACCCTGGTTCCGTAAACCGCACCGCAGCATCCGCAAAGTATTTTGCCGGTAAAGTGGCTGTCGCTGCTGGTCAATTGCTTGCCCAACTTGGCACGGCGGGAGATTTCGCTCTGTACCAAGTCGTAAGTATCCTGCGGGATAATGGCCGGATGGCTGTTTTCCACGAAATACATGGGGACCTCGCCTTCGTTGGCTTTCGTGGTCTTCGTCAAAAAATCTACGGTAAATCGCTTCTGAAGCAAGGCATTACCGGCGTATTTTTCGTTTTGCAAAATGCTTTGTACCGTGGAAACGCTCCATGTCGTGTTACCCCTCGGGGTTAGAACGCCTTGATCCATAAGTTGCTTTGCGATTTGCCGATAGGTTTTCCCCTCAAGGAATAGGGAATAGATTTGGCGGACGATCTTTGCTTCTTCCACGACAATCCGCGGCTGGCCGTCCGGACCTTTTTCGTAGCCAAGAAAAGCCTTGTATGGCATGAGCAGCTTACCATCGGCGAAGCGCTTGCGGTGGCCCCAGGTCACGTTCATGCTAATATCTTCGCTTTCCTTCTGCGCGACACTGGCAAAAATAGATACGATAAATTCGCTGCTGCTGTCCATGGTATGAATATTCTCGGTTTCGAAGAAAACGTCAACGCCTTTCGCCTTCAGGTCGCGGATTGTGGCGATGGAATCGACGGTGTTTCGCGCGAAACGACTCACAGATTTTATAATGATCATATCAATCTTGCCAGCCAAGGCGTCGGCAATCATGCGGTTGAAATTTTTACGGTTTTTAAGTTGAGTGCCGGACAGTCCGGGATCGGCGTAGACCTCGACAAATTGCCAGTTAGGATTGGCCTGGATCAGCTTTGTGTAATAGTCCAGCTGTGCCTCGTAGCTGGTCAGCTGCTCCGGGTCGCCGGTGGAAACACGTGCATAGCCGGCGACGCGCAGCAGGTGCTCAATCAGCAGATTGCGGTTCAGACCCTGCTGCAGGGTTATGGTCGCGGGGATTACGGTGACGTTGGGCGCGGTGGTCATGGTCATGAGGTGGCCTCCTGTTCCTTTCGTTTTTCAGCGGCGAAGGCAAGGGACTTTTGCCTGGCGGCTTCTTTCATTTCTGGAGTCCAGCTGTCTCGCCGCGAAGGGTTCTGCCATGTGACATCGACTTGCTTTCCATCTTTATATAAAAAGGAAAGTGTACCAGGACCGGTGGCAGTGATTTGCTCTAGGCCAATGAAGCCGCCCGCCTCTTCGGTTTTTACAAGCAGGATTTCTTCGGAGATTTGCTGATTTGAGCAGGCGGCTTTACCAAGAGTGTTTACTGCGCTACATATCCACATTGGTTTCTTGTAGCCGGTTGCACCGCCCAGCCTATGCCGGAAAGGAGCGCCGCAGCGACCGCATTTCAAAAGCCCGGTCAGCGGGTATTTCTGTGGCGGCTTAGGGTTCGGCTGATGAAGCGCGGCGCGCCTGGCGATTTCCTGTTGTACGGCGTCGAACACTTCCTTGGTAATAATTGCTTCATGGCTGTTGCCCACAAAATAGCGTGGCTTCTCGCCCCGGTTGATACGTTGTTTTTTGCTGATGTGGTCAGTGATGTAGGTTTTTTGCAGAACCATATTGCCGGTATATTTTTCGTTCCGCAATATCCAGGCAACCCCGTTATGACTGATAACAATTCCGTCCGCCCGTAAGCGCTTCATAATTACACCAATCCCCCTGCCGTCGAGATAGTCCCGAAAAATTTGCTGTACAATCAGTGCTTCCTCTGGTATAATAGTCAAAACGCCATCGACGAGGACATAGCCCAGTATGTTGATGCCGCCGCTCAATTTCCCAGCCTGAAACTTCTTCTGAATGCGCCATTTGCAGTTTTCGCTGTTCTGAAGCGAGTTTTCCTGGGCATGAGCTGCGAGGATGGCTAAGACCATTTCACCCTCAGCGCTCATGGTGTGGATGTTCTGCTCTTCAAAGTAAACGTCGATGCCGAGGAGCTTCAATTCCCGGATGGCCTTAAGTAAAGTAACGGTATTACGGGCGAAGCGAGTGATAGACTTGCTGATGATTTGGTCGATCATCCCGGCGCGGCAGTCGGCCAGCATGCGCTGGAACTCGGCACGGCTGTCCTTGGTCCCGGTGACGGCTTCATCGGCATAAATCCCGGCGAACTCCCAACCCGGGCGCTTTTGGATGTAGGCGCTGTAGTAGCTGACCTGGGCGGACAAGCTGTGAATCATAGCTTCTTTGCCAGAGGAAACGCGGGTATATGCGGCAGTGCGCTTGCGCTTGGGCATGGCCGGTGCGAATTGTATTTGCGTGATCGTTTTCATCGTGCTACTCCTTTCGCGCGTGACAACATAACTCCGATGGGCATTGCAGTCAAGCGTTCTCCAGAACTTCCAACGCGGTGTTGAAATCCGGGGCATCCAGCGTGAAGACCTCCGTGCCGTGCCGCCGCAGCCAAACCATCCAACGCACCGTATCGGCGGTATTGCGCCCCAGCTTGGTGATGTTTGTGGCCAACACCCTTGCGATTTGGCCCGCGCGGATGTCTTGTTCCATTTGGCCAAAACCTGTGTGGGTACGAACCAGGTTTGGGTCGCCGTCGTCCTCGTAGTAGGCCAAGTTGGCGAAATCCTTTTCTTTGGCGAGGCCCTCCAGCGCGGTGCGTTGCTTGGCAATGGCGGCGGGGTTAATAGCGGCGGTTTTACAGTAGAGAGCGGTTCGGCCCAGTTTAGCGGTTTTGCAGAGCCCGTCGATAAAGGCTGCGCATTCCTGGGCCTCTGTAGGCGCACGTTCGCCGAGATCGAAGCGCAGGGTATCTTCAGGCGTCTTTGCAAAGGAAAACCCGACGTGGTCCGCGACAAGGCCCGACAAGCGCCGCAGGACGAGGCCGTCGAAGCCGGTTAGCGGCATTTCGATGCTTAGATTGATTTTTTCTTGGGTCATAAAGTCCTCCTTATGCTTAAAAATTTGGGTGGTCATCATCATCGCTCTGATGGGGCTGGAAGTCCAGCATTTTTTCGCGATTGCGATGGAGAATTTTTCGATGGGTTTGCCGGGATGTCTTGTGGGATATGACAAAAGGGCTGGACAGCGAGGTTCATGAGGCGTTCGGGTCAAGAACAGGTTGTGTGTGAGCGATCCCGCCTGTGAAGGCGATGCGGGGAAGGGCAATCCGAGGGGTTAAGATTGTTATTAGTAGTTTGTTGCGTCCGCTGCATCGCAAGCTTTATGCAGACCGAGACGAAGCGCCGGGTTTTCGCTAAGTTCTTTTCGGGTAAATCCGAGAGCATCAAGCGTCGCTTCCGTGTCCAAGGTATAGTTGTATTCATGGTTGGCAAGTTCATAGTCGAACATATCGAAAATGAAGCCGTCTCCGGTTTTGTCGGCTGCGATTTCATCCGCAAGCTCTTTCGCGTGCCTGTCCAACATTTCGTTAAACGCGGCATCATCCGTTTTGCGGTAAAACCCGCCCGTCGAGCCAATCCTGCAAATCTGGTCGGTGTCGTCAGGGCACAGCCCCAGCTTCGACATTCCTTCGTTGAACTGTTCCGTGCTGAAAGCAAAGAACATCGGGAAAGCGTTAATTTCCACCTGGTGCTTTTCTTTCATTGCGCGGTATTTGCTCATAGTGATCTCCTTGTGTAAAATTTATCTTGTTCCTCGGATGTGTGATAACCCGCAATGCTATTATGGGCAGGCCGCTCACACACAAATTGTTCTCGACATTATATTGCCAAATCCCGAACCTGAGCTTCGTCAGCTAAATTCAATGTTACGAGTCGCTTATATAAAGTCGGCCTTTGAGCCCGACCATTACGGCGGCTGATCCACCGACCGCAGACAGGACACCACCGGCTGGTATTGCTCCAGCGCCATGCGCTGTATGGCGAAATAGTCCTGTTCGTCGATTGCGCCTTGCCCTAGCATGGCTCCTGCCAGGGCAATGACAGCGCAGAAATCGCGTTCGTTGTTGAATTGTTCTTTTGTCAGCATAGTTCCTCCTTTCTCGGAATGCTTGTGTATCAAGGGCTGGCGGCATATAGGCTGTGCCGGGATGGGCGCACGGGAGCGTAAGGTTACTCGAATTCGCCGTGGAAAATGAAGTTGGTGTAACCGCGTTTGTTCTCTTCGATAAAGAGCACAAGGCCGAAGTATTCCATCTCGTAAGCCGCCCGCTGCACTGCCAGCACATCCAGCATGTTGCAATAGCCGGTGTCACGGATAGCGAGGATTTCCTCGCGAAGCTGGTCGTAATTGTAGTTGTCCATAAACACGCTCCTTTGGTTTGATTTTGTAATGTACGCCCTGTGCGCTCCTGTCCCGGCTGCCTATATGCCGTCAGTCCTCAATGTGCAAGGTGTTGGTGTCGAGGACCGGCGGTCATATAGGGGAACGCCGCGCGGCCTTAGCCCGGTTAATAAAGCGTAAAGCACATGTTTTTCTTCAGTTCTTCCGGTTGCGGCATTTTTTCCAAACGCCCGATGATGTTATCGACAAACTGCCAATGCTCTTTCGCGGGGTAGTTATCCCAGTCGCGGTCGTAGTTGGCGACCCAGCGTTTGCGGCCCTGTTCGTCCGGCCTCATCCAAACATCGAATTTGCTGATCCGACCTTTGTCGATGCCGTACTTTGAGCCAGTATGAAACACCAGCGCCTCGAACGAATACGGCCCAGATACACCCCGCAGCCAAACAGAGCCGCTCCTTGATTCCAAAATCTTAATCTCGCATTGCGGATTTGCTTCTTCCATATGGTTCTCCTTGTGTTAATGTGCTTTTTCATTGATGCAGCCCGGACGCGGTCGCGCACGCTCCCCTATATGCGCCGGCCCTCGACATGTGGCTTAACCACCCCTGTCCGCCGCGCAGCAGGCCGAAGAGCAATATTTGCGCTGACGCTTGCCGTGGGCCCGGAACTCCCGCCCGCAGTAGACGCACTCCACGGTGCGGCTGTCGCTGTGGTTGATCTGGTCCCGGTTGCTGTTCCACCACTCCTGCCGGCAGCGGTTGGAGCAGAAGGATTTCTGCCGGGTGTTCGGGTTCTGCGCGATGGGCCTGCCGCAGTTGCGGCAGCGGTCTACAGCGTGCTGCTCCTGGTTGCGCCGGCAGTAGGATTTCACGGTGTTTACGGGCAAATCCAGCTCGTCAGCAATGCCTGCATGGCTGTATCCCTTGCGGCGCAGGGCGTTAATCTGATGTTTTTGTCGGTCGGTCATTTTCGGCCCCCTTTCGTATTAAGGCTTCCAGTTCATCGGGCAGGATGACAGTAAAGAGAAGCGTATCAAGCGGAAACTCCTTGCGGATATGCTGTGTCACGCTGCTTTTCCGTTTCTCATCAGGTACAATCCAGACCACATAGGGAAATACGCCGGTTCGCTCCTGCTCCGTGCCGGAACACAGATAATGGATATACCGCGCACACTTTTCGATAACGCGGGCGACGGTCTCGGTATCGCAGTCAATCTCGATGAACCAGCAGTCCTCGTATCCGTCCCCTCGGGTCACCGCGTACAGGTCCGGCTTCAACACGGCCTGCCTGCCACCCCTGTCCGAGTACTGCCGCCAGCACTCCGGCTCAAACTGGACCGCAGCGAGGGTCATGCCATGCCGGGCACAGATTTCGGTCAATTGTAAATACGCCTCAGAGATGACCAGGGTGTGCGCCAGAAACCGCAGGGTCGGCTCGCGGAACTGTTTGCGGAACTGACGATCGGCTGTTCCCGCCTGCAGCAGCCGGAACCCGCCCGGCGTCAGCGTCCAGACAAAGGACCCGCTGCCTGCCCGGACGCCGCCGATGCGCCGCTGCAGGGCGCGAATCAGATTCAACTCCCGCAGCCGGGTCAAACAGCGGTTGGCTGCCCGGACGGCGGCGCGGCGATTGACGGACCCACCGCAATACAGCCGGGCAATCTGCAGGGTGGTCAGGTATTTACACCGCCGGAGCGACACCAGGATAAGATGGTCGCGCTCGGATAGGTGTTGCTCCAATAGTGCCAGCCGTTGCCTTGTGAAATATACAGGCGCGCTCATGACTGCCTCCTTTGCCGCCGCCTCGCGCCGCCAGCCGCACCAGCTTTAGATTTTATGTGTATCCCAGATACACATAAAATGTCAGGTGCAGATTTGCGGTGCTTTGGCGGACACATGGCGGTTTGCTGGCAATGGTCAGCGACGTGAACAGTCGGGCGGCTGGTCAGACAAAAAAGTGTGGTTCTTCGGAAAATGATCAATCTGGTCATGGCAGTTTCCTCCGCCCGATTGGGCTGTTTTCCGCACGCTTGCTGTCCGCCGCGTAAAAGCTGCGGGAGGCGTTCAGGATTTCCAGGTATTCGGCCTCAACCTTCTCGGCTGGCTGGCCATAAGCGGCCATGCTCTCGGCCCGGAGGTCAACGACGTCGCGGATTCGCGGCGGAGGCGGCAGGGTTTGGCCGGAAACCCAGCCGGTGGCTTGACCGCCGGATTGGATGCTGGCATAAATCTGGTAGCGGGGAAGCAGCATAAAATCCACCGCTTCGAGGTCTTTGCTCATGCCTGCCATAGCATTGGCGTCCTCGCCGCCGTTCAGGCCAAAGATGATTTTGTTGCGGGCGTTGGCGTCCACCCCAGAACGTATTTCCGGCGGCAACTGCGCCCGGTATTGGTGGGCCATGGTCAGCGCCACACCCAGGCCCCGAGCCTGCGCCAGGGCGTCGGACAAATTTGTGGGCAGGGAAAGATAATCCTGCAGCTCGTCGATAAACACGCTGACCATGGGGCGCTGCTCCTTCGGCAGCCCTGCGCGGGCCAGGGCCAGGGTCCACGTCATGCCAATAATAAGGCTGCCGAGCAGTCGGGCGCTCTCCCCGCCGATGACGCCCTTGTTGAGGGGTACCAGCACGATCTTGTTTTTGGTAAACAGGTCAGTCAGCATAAACTTCGGCTGTGACTGTCCCAATACGTTACGCAGACCGGGCCGGAGCAGGAACTGGCGGATCTTATTCATGACAGGCGCTATTTCGGTCTGCCGCTGGGTGTCCTTCATGCTTTCAAAGCTGGCCCAATAGGGCTCCAGCCCGATTTTGTCCTCGATACCCGCTGTGACTTTCTGCCGGAATTCCTCGTTGGTGAGCAGGGCCGGGAGCCACAGCAGCGACGAGCCTTCGGTCTGCGCCAGTGTGAGCAGCGCCGCTGTCATAACATCGGCGGAGCGTATGCCCCAATTCTCCGAAAACACCTCTTTGAACACGGCCAATACCGCATCGGCAATCAGGTTCGGGTTGCCGTATTCTTTGAAGGCGAAGGGGTTGAAGCCCACCGGGCAGGGGTCGGAGGGGTCAATCACAACCACGTCCTTGCTCCGGCCCTCCGGGATGCGTGCCAGCACGTCGTTGACCAAGTCACTTTTTGGGTCAATGACCAGCACGCCCCGCCCGGCATTGATGTCGGCAACAATGAGGTTCAACATAGATGTAGATTTACCTGTGCCGGTCGGTCCCAGGATAATAGTGTGCTCCAGTGCGTCCACGGGCGAGATGCCAAGGTATGTGTTCGTGGGGCTGACAGCAAAGCGGCGATAGTCGGCGGCGCTTTTGTACCAGGAGGGCGGCGGTATAACCTTTGGGTGGACATCCGCCGCGCCGGAAGAGTAATCCGCTTTACCGGCAGGGAGCAGCAGAAAATTGGCTAACTCCTTAATGGACAGCCGGAGGGGGAAGTGCCATGGTGTGTGGGCGGCGTTTAGGTGTTCCGGGTTCTCGTTTGCGGCGGAAATATGGACCCCGACTGACTCGATGATACGCAAAGCTGAGATGATACTGTGAAACAAATAACCCTTTGTAGCGTCGCTAATGCCGATGCGGACGATAGAACAGAAACCATGCTGTCCGGCTTTTGCCTTGACACCGGCCATACTCTCGGCGGAGGCTTCGGGCACATTGTCTGTTATGTAATCGAACCAGGATGCATTTGGGTCTAGCAACTTCTGCGGTGCACGGCGCGGTTTGAACGACGGGCCGAGCACAATCTGCAAAACAGCCTCGGTGTCGCGGGGCAGAGCCGACATCGCCGCCAGGCCCGAGCGAATGGCCGAAAGCGTTGTGTCCGTTTTCAGGGACAGCGCGGGTTTAGAAATTTTGAGGCGCTTGGCCGCTTCCATAGGTCTTCGGTCATTTTCGCCCAGTGCGGTGAAGCGCACCTTGCCGTTGATACGGAACATCTCATGGATTTTTTTACAGTAGCAGTCAAAGGTGCCGAGGAAAAACCGGACGTTGCCCTTGTTTCCGCGTGCTTCCCATATGATGGGGCCGCGCGGCGAAAGTGTAGCCAAATTGGTCAGAAGCTCATAGACCGCGTCTAGCTCAAAGGGCCGCTGCCAGAAGACCTCGTACCAGGATAAGTCCAGGTTGCGTTTCATAGCCCACCCCCTACCACCCCTGCCGGTTCTTCCACCAACGCCAGCCGAAGAAACCCGCAGCCGCCAGCCCCCCTAGAATAAGCAGGACCCACCAGACCTGGGACAGGTAACAGACAGCCAAGCGAATGAGATACATCGCCAGAGCAAAGATTGCGGCGATTTCCAGGACGGTCATGACCGCTTTTTTGATGCCTTCTCCCAATCATGACACCTCCTTTCCCTTGACATGCGGCACCGGGTAGCCGGGGATGTCGATGTCGCTGTCAATTTCATTGCCCCAGGCGTCCCAGCCCGGTTGGTTGCGTCTCGCGAACAATTCGAGGTATGGGCCGGGCGACACGCGCTCAATGATGGCGAACTGTTCTTCCGGCTTGTGGCTGTGATCCTGGAGGGGAAAAAAGCCCCAGGTGCCCTGGCCCTTGAACTTGACCGGCAATTTCCCTCGTGTTGCAAAAATCATCCATTCAGTCGAATTGCGCAGCCAGTTCCCTAGGGTAAAACGCGGCTTGACCCAAGTGAATATGCTGCGAGGGGTGAAACCCCAAGTCTCAGCCACGTCATGGGCTTGGCGCCAAGTGTTGCTCGTGAACCATAGCCACAAATGGGCATCGTCCTCCACCAGGTCCGCAATGGGCATGGCCTTGATTTGGTCCACTGTCATCAGGTTATAGTGGTTTTTAGCGCCGTAGGTTCCGCGCTGCATCACATCCCATGGCGGGTCTGCCAGGATTGTTTTGTATTTTTTCTGGTTATTGTGCTGCATAAATTGCCTCCCTTCGTTTTTTAGGTTGTGCCGCCAAAATAGCGCATTAATTGGCCTGAGACAAGGATTTGCGAGAATTGCTTTTGAGCGATGAGACACCTTGTTACAGGGGTAAGGTGACTAGATTTGTACATATATACACGATATTGTAAAGAGTACAGGCATAAGCGCTATGCGCTGCTGATAATCTCCCTCGCCGTCGGGGAATCAGCGTCCATCAACAGCACCTTTCTGTTTTGGGAGGCCAGTTTTTCGACCAGCCTGCCACCAGAATCGGTGTCCGGGATGTGCCAGGGGTCCTCGAAGCCCAGGCCCAGCGTAAGCAGCTGCTCGCCCGGCACTCCGATGGACACCAGTGTTTCACGCACAGCGCCGGCGCGGTCTTCGGATAATTTCAAGCAGCGGGTCCTATTCCCGGAGGCTGTTGTGCCAATCAGCAGCGCTGTAAACTCTGGGTGCGCCATGATAAACTCCGCCGCCGGCCGCAGGGCAACTTGGACGGCCGTGGGATCAACATACTCGGCCGTGTCCCCGATAAAACACACTTGCCGCTCGTCAAAGACGGTAACTTTGACCGGATCGAAGGACAGCGAGGTTTCCGGCGGCAGTTTAACAATTGAAATTTCAGGGTAATCCCCCGGATCGTTGGCTTGTTGTGCCGATACCATATCCGAGAACACCACGGTGCCGCCGCGTTTTTCAATGATAGCTGTCCAGATGCTCTTCAGCTGATGGAGTTGCCTGTATGACAAAGCCGGCTGCGGCGGGGCTACATCCCCTAGTTGATGCCATTTTACCGTAATCCCCGAGAGGACAGGTATCGCATCTCTTTCGACCAGTAACTCGGCAATGGTATCAGGGTCAGCGCCCAACAGATTGTTCCTGAAGTCCAACACATCAGTGGTAGAAAGACCGGTGTCAATTACGATGATTTCACGATGCGGAATATCCGGAACCGCATCGAAAGAGCCGACTGCCTGCCACAAGGCTTTCAGTGTATCCAATTCTACCTGTTGCGCCTTGACGCCGGCCAGGCCCGCGAGGAGCTTCGCCGCCTTCTGCCGGGCATCGGACTCCAGCTTTTTCGGGTCGGCTCCAAGATACTGCTCGGGAATAGTGTAGATGTCCGCGCTGACCAGCGCCGGTTTTCCGTCGCAGTTGATAACCGATATGTATCCGTTGGCGGTGGCATTGGCTACGGACGAAACCATGTCAGGTGTATTGAGATTCAAAGCGAAACTGTTCGCGTGATTGCCCAGCACGATAGAGATTGCCTTTGGTTCTGGTATTTCATACGTGGAGCCGCAGGCAGACAGAAACATAATACCGGCCAGGAACATAAAGGCGATGACTGTCTTTTTCATGTGGCATCACGCTCCCTTCGGCTTTTTAGGCCATAGTCGACTTCGTATGAGGTTGCGCCGGGCGAAGCCAGGTGCTCGGATATGCGCTGTCTGCTGTAGTCGAAATATTCGTCTCGCTGACTGTGGATCATCGACAGGGCAGCATTATACTTTGCGTCGTCCTCCGCCAGCATCCGGTCTAAGTAGTTGTCCTCGGCATCATATTCGCTGACGATAGATTCGAGCTGGTCGATGTGCTCTGTCAGCGCAATATTGGCCTTTTCCAGCTTCTGGCGTTCCTTGTTTAGCGGGTTTGACATGGTGTAGGTCGCGGCAAAGGCCACGAGTGACGTGGCGATGGGCAGCACTGCGAAAAAGATGGCGTAGAAGATAGACTTCGATGAACCGTTTGTTTCCGTGACGCCACCGCCGCCAATGATGGAGGTCGTAGCATCCGAGAGATCCGGGAAAACGTCGCTGTGGGTAACGAGCCGCAGCATGATGTTGATCGCCGCGCCTAAGATAAACGCCACGAGGGGTACGATAATCGTAATCATCTCGACGTTATAGCCGCAGCTTTTCTTCTTTGCGTTCAAGCCAAGATAGACCGGCGCAATTTCCATCACCAGGACCATCCCGATGATGCAGATGTACCGCAAAAACGCATTGTCATAGAGAAACGACGCGAACAGGGAAGAGAAGCTGGCGAAGTCGGCGGCGATGCAGCAAGCAATGATGACCGCCAGGAACCAGGTGTGATTCGCAAAGGATTCCGGCTTATATTTCTCCTTGTGGAGTTTGCCCAGCGGACGGAAATTCAGATTGCCGTCCTCATCCATGCGATAGAGCTTTTTGTCTTTCATAAAACGCCATCCTTTCTCAGAATTTGTTGACCTTGTAGTGCCGTTCGATTTCCGCGAGTTCTTCCTCGTTTTCCGCGAGGGCCTCCCGCAGCGCCTCCAGCTCGCGTTCAAAGGCGTGCTGGTCGCCGCTGCGGCGGTTGCTGAAGCCGTGGATTTTATCCGTGTGTTCCACCCGTTGCCGTTCAAGGTGCTGCTCGGCCTTAGCCGCCATGTCAGCGACCAAGGGGTCAAGGGTGTTTTTGTTGCCAGCATCAAGCGCAGACCCGGTGGCGAAGAGCTTGTTAAGGTACCCGTCGAGCGTCGGCTGGAAGTTGACAAAAGGCTTATATTCCTCATAGTCCACAGGCCGGTATCCAGAAAATGGGCTACGGAGGCGGAAGTCCGTGGCGATGGTTTGTTTATCTGCGGTTTTGTTTTTGCTTAAAAGCATGATGTCCCTCCATTCTTCTTGTGTTGGTGGTCAGGCTGCCGCTGCCGGAGCTGTAATGCCCACGCTGTAAAATCTGTGCGGCTTCCTCCTTGACGTGTTGGTTTTGTGCGTAGTAATCAGCTTCGGCGTTGGATTCCAAGGAAACTTCAGGGGTGGGTGGGATTTCGTCGTAGTACGGATGTGTTTTGAGCGCGCCCTGCCAATACACCGTAATACGCTTCATGGCTTTGCCGGCCTCGCGTTCGCACAGCATGGATGTGGTTTTCTCCGCCGCCTGGACCGTGCTGTGAATCTCGCTCAAGCGGCGGCATGTTTGATCCAGCTTGGCTTCCATTTGCCGCAGCTTGTTGAAATACCCGGCGTTTTCCTCTTCAAACTCGTTCTGGCGACGCTTTCGCACGATTTTCTCCGACAGCTTTTCTTCGCCGTTGAGCCTGGCGGACAAATCGGGCGGCAGTGGTACTTCTTTACGCAGGGCGGTCAGTTGTTCCTCCATCCGATGAAATTCCTGGCATAGGTGGCTGATTTCCTTGTGTGTTTTTTCGTGCTTCTCCTGCAGCTCTCCCCAGGCGAACACCGAGTATTCGTCATAGGCGTTGACTTCCTTCTGCAGCAGCGGCGAGGTCCATTTTCCGTCCTCGTCCTCCTTCGGGAGGGAATGGTGTCCATCGAGCTTGCCTGCCTTGGTGAGCTTCTTCACTTCGCGGACACTCAGTTGCTCGGGCTTGGCGCTGTTCGGGGGTGGCTTGGGTGGGGGTTTTGTTTGCGCTGGCTTCGGGATTCTCATGGGCTGTCTCCTCTCTCTGATTTTTTGGATTTCACTCTTCCATTTTCCGTTGAGATGTGGTAGAATAGATATATCATTATATAGGGTGGCGGTTCGGTCGATCTGGAACCCGCGCGGGGAGGAAATTGCGCGGGTTCCAACAGGCGCTTCATTCTCGGATCACGTCGTTTCAGATGGTTGGTATCCGATGATTTGGCACACGTGTTCATAAGTCGGCCTATCCATCGTACCTTTTGTTAGTCGTCTGGTGACTTCTTCAAACAACAACCTTCTGCTGACTTCATCACAGCTGTTGCCGCCGTCTTGAATGTAAATATTAGTGGCGTCCGCCCAAAGAGAAGCCGATGTCCGTGCCTCGTCCAGTGTTGCGATAGGGTCGTGATAAAAAATGTAGGGATATTCTTCGTCCTCTTCATAGACTAAGCGGGTTGCTTCAAAGGACGAATCCCGTTCCCCGTAATCTATGTCGTTGAGGACATAGATTCGCCAGCCGAAAGACGGGCCGCCGTCAACATACAAAAATTCGTAAAGTGCGCCGTCAGGGGTCGTGTAGTCAAATTTCGCGAAGTCCATTGTTCTGCCTCCTTGATAAATTTGAGTGATTGGGGATGAGCGCGCTCGGGGTGCTGTCGACGAATAGATTGTACAGTACAGCACAATGAAGCACAATAGGATTACGGCTTTTGTCAATTGATATCAATTGACAAATAGAAAAAGAGGCTCGAAGCCTCTTGATGTGCGTATTGCAATACTTATTCGTCGGGCAGCATTATTCCAAGTTCTGTAAGTCTACCTTTTATCTCGAGGAAGCAATTCTCGGTCATTCTCCGACCATCTCTCAAGGTTTTATAATTAGTTCCAAGCAATTTTCCAATCGTAACAAAGCCGCTGAAGCGAGCAGCGTTGTATGCTCTAGTTGATAGTCCCAAACCCTTAACATCCAAATGAAGCAAACCGCCTAGTACCATGTCCGCGCTAATACTTGACAATTGGATAAAGGTGTTTGAGTTTAGTTCGAGCGTCTTGGGTAGAGAACTGCCAGTCGACACCGCGTTGTGTAGCGTTGCGGTTGGTATGCCAGG
>Ga0123353_10000876_pt1 | contig 36683 bp, 24 predicted proteins | sample TergutLab28metaG_3_FD_92763 | JGI IMG/M metagenome (GOLD analysis project Ga0123353, IMG submission 92763) | Labiotermes labralis P3 segment gut microbial communities from Petit-Saut dam, French Guiana - Lab288 P3 | ecosystem: Host-associated > Arthropoda: Insects > Digestive system > Gut ... | reverse complement strand
TACACCTTAAACTGCATACCCTGATAGTAATTGTTCTCGTCGGGCGACCCATCAAAAGAAAGAGGCGCGTCTGGAAAGGTGCTTTGCACCAGCCGCACCACGCTGTCAAAAAAAGCATCGGGAAAGCCGCCTCTTTTTTTGCATACAAGCGAGAGCGTGGCATCGTATTTTTCCACAAGCAATTCTTTATAGTAGGACAAATGCTTTTGCAGCAACTCCTTCTCGCAAAGATAGGAGGAGCCGCTGTCCTTGCCGGAAGAGACAAGGCCAAACACGCCAAAGTGAGAGAAATGCCTGCTGGTATTTGGAAAAACCTGCGCCCTCAGCACCCTTGCGGTTGCGCAGTAGTGCAAGGGGGGTTGATTGTTGATCTCCTTGCGCTTAAGTTGCAACCCAATCAGGAGAGCAAGCATATTGGTGGGATCGGATACTATTTCGGTTCCGCGGGTTGCGCTCACCACGTTGTTTTGATGGACGCAGCCAAATGCCGAACAGCTTGCCAAAGGCGCGGCGGGCGAAAGGAGCACCGGTTGGATCCCCTTTTTTTGCGCCGAAGCCAAAAACCCGGCTTCCAGCATGTGATAGGCCACCGGATCCACACCGCTTGGGGCGCAAAATCGGTTCTGCTCAAACGCCTTCACCACATCGGTGGGCATGACATCGTTTGTCTGCATCTCGAAGAGCCGCAGCAAAAGCGAGTTCAGATCGGGCTTGGGCAGGCACGAGAGCTTATCAAGCAGTTCCCCGTCGCCCAATTGGGTGAGGATGCGATCGATGATGGCGCTCATAAATCCTCCTAAAACAGAGCTTCTCTTGCCATGGTCACCAACAACAAAGCCAGCACCCCCAGCATCACAACCCGAATGATCTTGGCTCCGCTCCGGATGGCCATGCGGGCGCCCAGGGCGGAACCCGCGGCGGAAAATAGGGCGGCGGGCAAACCCAGGGAGAATAATACGTGACCGCTGACAATCTGCGTGGTTAGCGAGGCAATGTTGCTGGCCAGGTTCACCACCCTGGCGGTGCCGCTGGCGTCCACCGGTTCCATGCCCGCAAACAGGGTAAACAGCAGGATCAAAAAGGTGCCGGTGCCCGGCCCTATCAAGCCGTCGTAAAAGCCGATCACCAGCCCGGTGGCCGCGCATACAAAGGGCAGTGCGGCGGACGGCAAGGTGATCAGCGGCTTCAGGGAGCCCCGCCGTAGCAGCGCCACTGCCGCAACCACCGGCAGCGCCAGCGCCAGCATGCGCAGTATCTGCTGGTCCGGCAAGGCGTTGAGCAGCAGGGTGCCCAACCAGGAGCCGGGCAGGGCCAGGGTTACGGCAGGCAAAGCCAGCCGCCACAGGATGTGCCCGCCCCGCATGTACCGCGCGGTGGCGGTGAGCGCGCCGATAGAAGCCGATAGCTTGTTGGTGCCCGCCATCAGTTTGGGCGGCAGCCCGGCCAGATAATAAGCGGGCAATGAGATCAACCCGCCGCCCCCGCCGATGGCGTCCACAAACCCGGCAAAGAAGCATAGGGGGCATACGATGGCGAGCATGCTCAAGGCCGCTGATAGATCCAGAGCAGGTGAACTGGCTCGTCCACATCAAAGGAGATGAAGCTGTAGACCGCATCGCTCCATTGGTATTCCAGCAGAAATACCGTAAACTCCGGCAGTTCCATCCAGGATTCGATGATCTCCGTATCGCCCAACGCATCCATGATCTCCGCAAAGAGGTTTCCCACCCCCACGCCGCCGATCATGAAATTGTCATCGCAGGCAATGAGTTCCAGCGTATCCTCGTCGGGATAAAAAGCGAACGACATGCCCAAATCCTCGTAAAAATACCCGTCGCACACGCCTTCGGGCCCGGCGGGCTCCACCACGTAATCCGGCCCGAGCATGGCGATGATCTCGTCTTTGGTCATGGCAAAATAGGCGTCGATCTGTTGTGCCAGCGCATCGTCGGGCCCTTGGGCCGCGCACACCGTGAGCGCGAATGCCATCAGGAGCGCCACCAGGGAAGCGATTGCCTTTTTCATGGGAGTACCTCCTTCATAATCATAACACCGTGCTTAGCGCGGCGAACAACGGGATCGTCAGCATGCTCAACAGGGTGGTGATGGTGATGCCCCCCGCCGAGTACTCCGAGTCGGCCCGGTAACTGTGGGCTACGATGGCGCAGGAGCTTTGGCAGGGCATGCTGGCCTGTACCAAAAACGCGCCCCGCCACAGGGGATTCAAACCGCCCAGCAGGCACATCACTGCCAGGATGAGCCCGGGACTGAGCACAAAGCGGGCCAGTATGAAGGCGCCGTAACCCCGCTCCCAGCGCAACCCTTGGCGCAGCATATTGTACAGCATGCCGCCGATAAAGAACATAGCCAGGGGAGTCACCAGGTTGCCCACATACCCCGCGGCCTTCATCAGCGGCGGCAGGGTGGGGACCTCCAGCAATATCAGCACGATGCACAGCACAAAGGTGATCAGGGGCGGCGTAAGTAGCCGCTTAAGCGTGGACAACGAGAAAGGTTTTCCTCTGCCCGCACCGCTGTCGGCCTGGATATCGCTTACGCCCACAAACCAAAATAGCGAGGTATTGGCCAGGTAGTACATCAGCGCAGCGGGCAGGGCCTGCTCGCCGAATAGGGCGGTGGCGATGGGCAGCCCCATAAAGATGGTGTTGCCAAAGGTGAACGTGGTGCGGAATACGCCCCGCCGCCCCTGGGGGATGCGCAGCAGCCGCGACAGGAGAAAGGCCAGCCCGTACAGCAGCAAAATCGAGATCAGCCCCATACCCAGGCTGGGCAGCGAAGCCAGCAGCTCGGCCCGGTGGTAGTTGGTGAGCAGCTGGCTAAAGGTCATGCAGGGCAGCGCCACATGGGTCACCAGCTTAGCCAGCAGATCGTTCACCTGGGGGGTGAACCAACCCAAGCGGCTGAGCAGCATGCCCACGCCTACCATGAGCAGCACGGTGACTACGATGGAGACGCCGCTGAAGAACATGTCCGTAACATTGCTTAGGATGCCGATCACCTTTCTTTCAGTGAACAACGCCAATCAAGCGTAGGGCGCGACGTGATTCGCTCAAAACAACGTGCCTTCGGTGCAATACGACGGCGCGTCGAGGCGCCGCGCCCTACCGCCAGCAAGCCCAATCTTCCTGTAGGGGCGATTATCAATCGCCCGCTGTATCGCACAAACCCATGCTGGTTTTCAGCGACGGGCGATTGATAATCGCCCCTACATGGTTTCCTGCCGTGATCACTTCAACCTTTGATTCGCGTTGTACACCGTACATTTGCAAGAAGGTTTTTTATTCCACAAACGCCGCGTAAATCGCCCGCACCGCCCGCTCAAAATCCGCGTTATTCACGCCCACGATGATGTTGATCTCGCTGGAGCCCTGGTCGATCATGCGCACGTTGACCCCGGCTTTGCTCAGCGCGTCAAACAGCTTGGCTGAAGTACCCCTGGCGTGGACCATGCCGCGCCCCACCGTGGCGATCAGGGCCATTTGGGAGTGAATCTCCACGCTGTCCGGATCGGTGAGTTCGTAGATACGGCGCACCAGCTGGTCGCGCTTGCCGTCGAGCTGGTGCTCGTTGCACACCACGCACATGGTGTCGATGCCGGTGGGCAGATGCTCAAAGGAGATGTGCAGCTCCTCCAGCGCCTGCAGGATGCGGCGGCCAAAACCCAGCTCGGCGTTCATCATCGCCTTTTCGATGGAGAGGACGGAAAAGTCCTTTCGCCCCGCGATGCCGGTGATCACGCGCTGGCGGGCGTCGCCTGAAGGCACATGGGCGATGCGTGTGCCCGGCTGATCCGGTGCGTTGGTGTTGCGGATCACGATGTCGATGCCGGCTTTACGCACGGGGAAGATGGCGTCCTCGTGGAGCACGGTGGCGCCCATGTAGGATAACTCGCGAAGCTCCCGGTAGGTGATCTCGTCGATGGTATCGGGCTGATCCACCACCCGGGGGTCGGCCATCAGGCAGCCGGGCACATCGGTCCAGTTTTCGTAGAGGGCGGCGCTTACCGCACGGGCTACGATAGCCCCGGTGATGTCGCTGCCGCCCCGGGAGAAGGTGCATACCCGGCCGTCGGGCATGGCCCCGTAAAAACCGGGGATCACCGCCTGGGGGCGCTCCTCCAGCAGGGCGGACAGCTCGGCTTGGGTGCGCTCGGCGTCCAATATGCCCCTCTCGTCGAAGAAGATACCTTGGGTAGCGTCGATAAAAGCAAACTCGAGGTAGTCGGCCAGCAGCAGGCCGCTGAGGTATTCGCCCCGGCTGGCGGCAAAGGCGGGATCGCAGCCCGCGATGAAGGCCTGCCGGATGTCTTCCAGCGCGCCGCGAATGTCCACGCCCAGGCCCAGTTCCCGGGCGATGGCGATGTACCGGGCGGCGATCTCGTCAAACAGCGCCTCGAAGGATTGGCCCTCCGCCGCCAAACGCTGGCAGGCATAGAGCATGTCGGTGATCTTTTTGTCGTCGGCATGGCGTTTGCCCGGCGCGGAGGGTACCACGTAACGCCGCTGCGGGTCGGCGGTTACGATGGCCCGCACTTTTTGAAACTGGGCCGTATCGGCCAGAGAACTGCCGCCAAATTTTGCAACCTTAGCTTCCATCATTTTCATTAGAACCTCCGTAAAGCCACACAATGTTTTATTTTAACGGAACAATTCGCCATCCGTCAAGATAGCGATTGACAAGTGCATCTTATGTTGGGCAAAAAAGCCGGGTTCGCAAAGTTGACAACCGACTTGCAGCGATGTAAGATGAAGCCATCCAAAAATGCAAAACGTGCGAGCGGAAGGGGGACGAGCCCTTGTCGGACAGGCGGCGCTCCCCAGCCTGGCTGGACAGAACCGAACCCAGCCTTCCCTCCTGGCAGAGCGCGGCGCGCCCCGGCCCGGTTGCCCAGCCCGACAAAAAGCGGGCCGATAAACCCCGCAGGCTGCGCAAGTTATGGGAGGACAGGCGCGTGCTCCCGGCCTATGCCGCGCCGCTGCGCTCCCGGCCATTAAAGCTGGTTTCAAAGCGTAGGCACGGCGTGTGGGGGATTATCGCAGCGATGGTGCGCCTGTGTGTCGTGGTGGTGATGCTGCTGTTGCCGCTGCTGCTGGCGGGCAGCGCGCCGCTGGGGCCCTTGCCCGATGTGGAGACCCGGTTTGAGGCCTGGAAGCAGGCCCACAACGAAAACACCGTAAACTCGCTTCCCAGCCGCGGGTCGGGGGAGTGAGGGGGTATGACTAGCAACGGGACGCCGAGGGCGGCGTCCCCTACAGGGTTACGGCCAAGCGTGTTCGCACCCATTGTAGGGGACGCCGCCCTCGGCGTCCCGCTGCTTTAAGGCATCATGCGAAATGGAGAGACAGCATGCGCAAAACATCGACAAAAACCCCATGGAACATTCTGCGGCGCGCGGTTGCGGCGGCTGGTATCGTATGCCTGTGCTTTGGCGTGTGCGGCGCGCCGGTCCTTTGCGAAGCGGGCCAATACCTCACCCCGAGTGATTTGCGTGCCCTCACCCCCGCCTACGAAGCCTTTTTGCAGCAATTGGCCGACGTGATCATCGAGCGTGAGCTGATTTCGCCCGAGGAGCGGGAGGACTGGCTGATGTATCAGCTGGGCGATTTCTATCAAAACGGCGGATCGGGCATGATCGCCGCTATGTTTAACCCGGGCCTGCTGGCCGAGGTGCGCCCCCAGGATTCCCTGCTGCGGCTCCGCAAGGAGTTTGCCAACGGCGCCACCCTGCATATCGACACCATGGCCGCCTATTCACCCCTGGACGGAACCATGCCAGGCCTGATGCTGGAGGCATCCTTTGCGGACGCCCAGGGCCTGCCGGTGCGGTGCCTTTTCCGCTGGCGGTGTGAGCAGGGCGGGTTTTCCACTTGGGATGCCCTGGGCGGCAGAATCGTGGATATAGGCACCGATCTCACCAACGACGGGCGGCGCGCCTACTGGTCGGATCAGCCGATTGTCGGCCAGGCGACCGCCCAATGGCGCATCGAACTGGAGGTTCTGGCCCCCGACGACAGCAGCAACGTGCTGGGCAACGCCGTGCTGACGCTCACCCCTTCGGGCAGCGGGTGGGCGTTAGATTTTAACGCTTTGAGGTAAATCCTGTGACGGATACCCCATCCACACCGGGAGGAACCCCGCGCCCAGCGCCACCCTTGCCGATGCGATGTTCGGGCCCCAGGTGGTGTAAAACGGAAGGTTGCCCCCCGCCTCAATGGCCAGCGCCAATGTTTTCACCAGGTAAACGCCCAGGCCCAAACGCCTGTATTCGGGCAACGTATCGATACCGATTTGCCACATGGAGCCCCAGTAATCGTCGGCCCCGGCCATGGCGGCGATTTTTCCTTGCCCGTCCCAGGCCGCCAGGGCGATCACGTCCCGCTCGAAATTGAGCGCGTTGTCGAAAGTCCTGTGCTCGTAAAGCGCGCCTATCGTATCCTTGTGATACCACTTGTACGTAAAACCCACAGGCGCTGTTGCCGTTGTTTCGGGGCAAAGGCGCAGATAGCGCATGTGCTCCCCGGCCAGCTTTTTGCCCAGGGAACGTAACTTTGTATCCAGGGAATACAGGTTGTCTCCGTCCAGAATCCATCGGGCCAGGGTGGAGCCAAACCGTTCGGCGCACCAAGCCATCATCATAGGATCGCCACGCATCACGGCATGGTGGCCAAAGGTGGCGATCTCAAAAAATGTGTCTGCGGTTTCCAAATAAACATTGTGTTCCGAATCAAAGGCCGAGGCGTCGCACCGCCACATATCGGCTAATTTACGCTTTGCCCACGCTATTTTTTCATGTTTATCCATGCGATCAATATTCCTCGTAGTCGCCTTCGTCCATGACTTCGTCGGGCACGATGGCGTTGGGGTCGGGCACCTTAAAGAAGGGCACGCAGCCGTAGCAGGGCAGCAGCTCGTTGTTGGGCTCCTCGTACAGCGCTTCGTAGGCAAGGGCGGTGAGGGGCAAAAAGCGGTCCCGCACCGCCGAGCAGCGCGGTTCGCTGTGGTAACTCTTGCCGCCGTTGGGGTTGTGGTACACGGTGAGGGCCCATTCTGGCACGGGGATGGGGGCCCGGCCCGCGTCGTCCCATATCAGCACGGGGGTGTTGCGCTTTAGGTTATTCCACAGCCAGGCCATGTTGACTTTCTCGTTGTTGCGCATGCGCTGCACGCGCACGCAACCCAGGCTGGCCTTTTGCCCCAGGAAGGACTCGAAAGGATCGTAGGTGCGCGTCTCGTCGGCCCGTACCTTGTGGGGAACCTCGTGGACCAGGCAGCCGCCGTTGACCCGCAGCGCCATATCGCACCACATATCGCGGGAAGGAAATTTTCCCACCCAGGAATCGATTAGGTACTTGCCCGAGGAGGTCTCGTTCCAAGGCCTTTCGGCGGTGGGGCGGCCAGTGGAGATCAGCAGGGTGGTGAACAGCTTGCCATCCCGAAATACGTACATGCGCTGGGTGTACTTGTCCACCACCAGGCCGATACGGTTGTAAGGCGTGATGGTTTTGAACTGCTTGGTGCGTACATAGCCGGAGATCAGTTTGTTGGCCAGGCCGTGGAACTTGTCGCCGTCCGGCGAGCCGTAGCCGTCGGCGGAAAAGGCTTCGATCAGCGCCCAGCCGTTGCCCAGGTCCTCCAGCACATGGACGCCCGCGGTACGCCCGTGGATTTGGCCGGTGAGGTTGTCGATGTTTTTGGGATCGGCGTCGGGCGATACCAGGGGATACACATGCTCTTTAGGCCCCACGTCGAAGGTGACGACGGGCTGCATCAGCACTTCCCATATCTTGGCTTGATCTTCTGGATCGTAGATGTCGATGCGGTCGATGTCCAGGCCCCAGGCGCACAGCTTGTGGGGATCGGGGAAGGGAGAGAGCTGCCGGTCCGGGCCCGGCTGCAGCGATGCCCGGTCAACGGAGGCGAACTGCATCGGCGCCGACGATTCCTCAGGTTCTTCCTCGGGCTCCTCGGGTTTTTCCTCGAGCTCCTCAGGCTCCTCGCTTTGGCCGCTCCAAGTCAACCCTCCTGCGCTTGTCACCGTGACTTCTACGGTTCGGGGCTGGGAGCGCACGCCGCCGCCGTCCTCCAAGGTCAGCTGAATCAGCCAATGGCCCGCGGGTACCGGCAGGCCGTCTATTATACCGTCCCAGGTCACGGTACCGGCCCCAGCCCCAACCGCCGTTTGCTCAAGCAGGGCCTCCAGGCTGCCGTCCCGCAGGCGCGCTACCACCTCCAAGGTACCCGCCGTATCGGCCTCAAAGTGCACCGACAGGGGCGTGCCGGGGGTCAGGGTGTCGTCGTCGGGAAACACAAAAGAAAGGGTAGGCTCAGCCAACGCAAAGCAGGCCAACAACACCAGCCCCAACGCAACCCCTAACGCCAATCTGCGGCTTTTTTTCATTAGAGCGTAACCTCCGCCACCCGAGCCGCCAGCGCCGAATCCGCAAAGGAGCCGATGAACTCGTTCACCGCGCAATACTTGTCCACCAGGCATACGGCCAAGCTCTCTAGATGGAGCGGAACCGCCGTGCCCATGGGGAACATGTGGGTGAGAATGATCTCTTCCTCCAGCTCGCTTAGCGCAAAGTGCCGCCGGGCGTTGCGCAGCGCGATGCGTGGATGGGTGAGGGGATGGGGCCCCTGATAGCTGCCCCGCTCCCGTGGGTCGTACAAAAACAGATCGTGGAGCAGCCCGCCACGGGCAGCGGCCCGCGCGTCGCCGCCCAGCCGCCGCACCACCAGGTAACTCAGGTACGCTACCGCTACCGAATGCTCCAAACGATTTACGTGAAAGTGATGCCGAAACCAGCGCATCCGTTTGACGGCCGGAGAGGCCATCAAATCCTCTACCTGCGTCATAAACGTATCGAAATGAAGATATTTATCCAACGAACAGCACGCTCCTTTGGCTGAGGTCCATGAGCTTATTATAAGCGGATCGGACACGCATTGCAAGCGAACATGAAAGGGCATTCGGGCGAAAATTAGCTATTGATGCATGAATGATTTTCCTATAAAATGAGGATCAATGAAGTATCGCCGGAGGGGGAGCGTGGGGGATGGCCGGTTTCGACTTTGTGCAGCCCATGCTGGAAGCCGCCGTGGCCCAGGGCGTGTTCCCTGCGGCGGTGGCGGCCTGGGGCGTTCAAGACCGGGCGGCCCACATCCGTTGCGCCGGGCAAGCCCACGTGAATACGCGGTTTGATCTGGCTTCCATGAGCAAGGCGCTGGGCCCTACGATGCTGACGCTGCGCGGGCTCCAGCAGGGGGATTTGACCCTTTGCGACACGGTGGCCGATTTTTTGCCTGCCCCGCCGGACAAGACCGACATCACCATCCGGCAACTGCTGACCCACACGGCGGGGTTTGTTCCTTCGTATCCCATCTATGAATCCGTAAACGCCCCGGCGCTGGCCCTGGAAGATATCCTGCGCCGCCCCCTGGCTTCCCAACCGGGAGGCGCGCCGGCGTACAGCTGCATCGGCTTTATCTTGTTGGGCAAGCTGCTGGAGGCGCTGTACGCCAAACCCCTGGACATCCTGGCCCGGGAAGGGGTGTTTGAGCCCCTGGGCATGCGCCGCACCGCCTATCGCCCATTGACCGACGGACTAGCTGAAGCCTTTGCCCCCACCGAGGTGGATCCCATCACGGGCACAGCCTGGCAGGGAACGGTTCACGATGAGAACGCGCGCTTTTTGGGCGGGGTGTCGGGAAATGCCGGGGTCTTTTCGGATATCGGCGATATGGTCCGTTTTGCCACGATGCTGGCCTGCGGCGGCCAAGGGTTTTTGTCCCCGGCTACCCTGGGCGCGGCCATCGCCAACCACACGCCCGGCCACACTGAACACCGGGGTCTGGGCTTTCAGCTGGCCGGCCCGGAAAGCTTCTTTGGCGACTTATTTCCCCAAGGTTCCTTTGGGCATACGGGATTCACCGGAACCTCCATGGCCATCGATCCAAGCACCGGTTTTTTTGCCCTGCTGCTCACCAACCGGGTCCACCCCACCCGGGATAATGTGTCCCTCACCCGCTTTCGCCGGGTTTTTCACAACCGGCTGTACGCCGCCTTTTCGGGAGAAGCGCCATGAGAAGAGGATACGGCTTGCTGCTGGCCCTCTGCCTATGCCTTACGCCTATGATGGCGGGCGCAGGCGGGCGGGCCCTGCGCGTGCCCGGCTATGCATGCGTCACCGATTTCAGCTTTTTGGCGGCGCGCACCGATCTGCGTGTACTGGATCTCTCCGCCTGCGCCGGCCTCACGGACTTGCAGCCCCTGGCGGGGCTCTACAACCTGCGGGAGCTGCGGCTGGCTCACACAGGCGTAACCGACCTATCGCCCCTGGCGGGGCTGGCAGCCCTGGAAATCCTGGATTTAACCGGCGCGGAGGCGGTGGCCGACCTGTCGCCCTTGCGCAGCCTTACTCGCCTGCGCACATTACACCTCAAGGGCACAAAGGCAACGGATCTAACGCCCCTGGCCCGTCTCGCCGAAATGACCGACCTAATTCTCCCCAATGGCGTCGCCGACATCAGCCCGCTGACATCCATGTCCCGTATGCGCCGCTTGTCCCTGGGCGAGGGGGACATCGCCGACTTGCAACCCCTGACCGGCATGCACCGGCTGGAGGAACTCACCATTCCCCCCAACCAGGTGCGAAACCTGACCCCGCTCTCCGGCAAAAAAAGCCTCAAGCGGCTCACCATACGGGGCAACCCCGTGGCCGATTTATCCTCCCTGGCCACCTTGCCCGAACTCGTGGAACTGGAACTCCGGGGTACCCTCACAAACGATTTACAACCCTTATCCCGGCTGAATAAACTCAAGCGCCTCACCATCAGCGGCAGCTTGGTAACCGACCTCACGCCCCTGGCCCGGCTCCCGGCCATCGAAACCCTGTGCCTGGATCAAAACAACATCGCCGATATCGCTCCGTTAGCAGGGCTGCGCACCCTGCGCAGCCTGTCGCTTCAGCGCAACCAAATCACCGACGTCAGCCCCTTGGTCCGGCTATTTAAGCTGGAAGACCTGCACCTGGGCGACAACCAAATCGCAGAGATCAGACCCCTGGCACGCCTGTCCCGCCTGCTTACGCTTACCTTGCCCCGCAACCAAATATACGATCCCTCGCCCCTGGCAAAGCTGGACAAGCTGCGCTACTTGAATCTGCGCGAAAATCACATTGCCGACGCCCAGCCGCTCCTGCCTCTTTTGCCGGATACCCTGCTGGAGCTAGAGGGCCAGCGTGATCCCGATCCGCCCATCCCTGTTGGCATGCGGGAGATGAACCTCTCTTCCATGGGGATCGCTGACTTGACGTCACTGGCCACCCAGGGCACGCTGCGGGTACTGTATCTTGCGGACAACCAAATCGAGGATTTATCGCCCCTGCATTCGCTCCTGCTGCTGGAGTACGTAGATATAAGCGGAAATCCAGGCGTCGGCGAAGATCAGATCGAAGCGTTTCGTTATGCGCATCCTGGGTGTGTAATCGTATATTGACGGCGGAGCATATTGTGGGTGCGGGCGCACAATGTGCGCCCCTACAGGAGAGGGCATTTGAAGTTGTTTGATCATCGTATTCCTCCCCAGGGTCCAGGGCCGAAGCCCTGGTCGGTTAGGGGGGAAATCGAAATCCCCCCTCCTCCCTCCTGCGTCCTCGTTTACGGCAGCGCAAAAGTATAAGTACGAATTATGTGGCCCTTGTGGTATAATAGACCCTAGAGAAACAAAGAAAGAAGGCCGCCCATGCAGGAAACCTGTATCGTGATAGACGGCAACAGCCTGATGCACCGCGCGTTCCACGCCCTGCCCGCCATGGAAACTTCAACGGGCGTGCCCACCAACGCGGTGTACGGCTTTGCCAGCATGCTGCTGCGCGTGCTGGCAGAGGTAAAACCCGCCTATTGCGCCGTGGCCTTTGACATGCACGGCCCCACCTTCCGCCACGCCGACTATCCCGAATACAAAGCCGGGCGCAAACCCACCGACGAATTGCTGCGCCCCCAGTTCCCCCTGGCCCGGCGCATGCTGGACGCCATGGGCATCCGCCAACTGGAATGCCCCAGCTACGAAGCCGACGACATACTGGGCGCCATGGCTGCCAAGGGAGAAGCCGACGGCGTGCGCATGCTGCTCATCACCGGCGACCGGGACGCGCTGCAGCTGGTGACCCCGGCCACCCATGTGCTCTACACCAAACGGGGCATCACCGATACCATCGAGTTTGATCCCCAAACCGTGCTGGACAAATACGGCGTGACCCCGGCTCAAATACCCGACCTGAAGGGCCTGATGGGGGACAGTTCCGACAACATACCCGGCGTGCCCGGCGTGGGGGAAAAGACCGCCGTAAAGCTGCTTGCCGCTTACGGCTCGTTAGAAACCGCCCTGGACCGCGCCGATGCCGAGCAGACCGGCAAACTCCGCGAACGCCTCATGGCGCACCGGGAGCTGGCGCTGCTGAGCAAAAAGATCGCCACCATCACCCGGGAGGCGCCCCTCGCCTTTGCCTGGGAGGACTGCCGCCTGGGTGACCTCTCCCTTGCCGCAACCTTCTTCAAGGAGATCGAAGCCCCTTCATTAATCAATCGCCTGCCAGTGGCGGCAGTGCCGCCCTCCAACATCGCGACGGAAGCGCCTGATGAGCCGGTTTCCGTGCTCGCGAGCATAGAGGAGATCAAAGCGGCGATGAAGGGGCTTCCTGCCGGGCGGGTGGCGATTTGCCGCAGCGTTGATGAAGTCTCGGTGGCTCATTATCAGATTCCCTGCGGGGGGGATCTGCTCAATCCGGGCCTCGATCCGGTGGAGGTGTGGCAAGCCCTGCGGCCGCTGTTTTATCCTCCTTATGAAGCATGTGTGCACGATGGCAAGCGGCTGCTTACCGACCTCGCCATGGCCGGAATCGATATAGCCGGCGCCCGGTTGGGCGAGGATACCATGCTGGCCGCCTACCTACTGGATCCATTGCAAAAGACCTATGCGATGGATACACAAACCGCCCCGGCGCTGCTGCGGCTGTCCGACTGCCAGCGGCAAGAGCTAGCCCGGCAGGACATGCTGGCCCTGTATCAGGACATCGAGCTGCCCCTGCTCCACGTGCTGCTGGATATGGAGCGCAGGGGTTTTCAGGTAGACCGGGCGGAACTCACCCGCATGGGCGAAGCTTTCTCCGCCGAGATACGCCGCCTTACCGGCGACATCTACGCCGCCACCGGCGAGGAGTTTAACCTCAACAGCCCCAAGCAGCTGGGCGAGATACTGTTCGGCAAGTTGGGCCTGCCCGCCGGGAAAAAAACCAAGAGCGGGTGGAGCACCGACGCCGAGACGTTGGAAGGTTTGGCCGGGTTCCATCCCGCCGTCATCCCGCTGCTGGAATACCGGCGGCTGGCAAAGCTCCAAGGCACCTATATCGAAGGATTGCTCAAACTGATCGACGGCGACGGACGGGTGCATACCTGGTTTGATCAAACCGCCACCGCCACGGGCCGCATCTCTTCCAACGAACCCAACCTGCAAAACATACCCGTGCGCACCGCCCAGGGCCGGGAGATTCGCCGGGCTTTTGTGGCCCGGCCCGGCTGGACGCTGGTGGACGCCGACTACTCCCAGATCGAGCTGCGCATCCTGGCCCACCTGTCCGGCGATCCGGCTATGACCGAAGCCTTCCGCCTGGGGCAGGACATCCACACCCGCACCGCCGCCGAAGTATACGGCGTACCCATGGACCAGGTGACGGGCGCCATGCGGTCGGCTTCCAAGGCGGTGAATTTCGGCATCGTGTACGGTATCAGCGACTTTGGCCTGGCCCGTAACCTGGGCATCTCCCGGGGCGAAGCCGCCGGGTTTATCGAACGGTATTTTGCCCGCTATCCGGGCGTGCGCCGCTTTATGGACGCCGCCGTAGCCCAGGGCAAAGCTCTGGGCGTGTCCACCACCCTGCTGGGCCGCCGCAGGCCCTTGCCCGAACTTTCTTCCGGCAATTACAACACCCGTTCCTTCGGCGAACGCGCCGCCATGAACACGCCGGTGCAGGGCACCGCCGCCGACATCATCAAGTTGGCCATGGTGCGGGTGGCCGACCAGCTGGCAGCCGGTGGCTTCAATGGGAGGTTGGTTCTGCAGGTGCACGACGAACTGATCGTAGAGTGCCCCCGGGAAGAAGCCGAGAAAGTCGCCCAGCTGCTCCGGACTTGCATGGAGCAAGCTTTTGCGCTGGATGTGCCGCTGGTGGCCGACGTGCGCACCGGCGATAGCTGGTTTGATACCAAATGATACACATGCCTCCCATCAACAAAATCCGCTTGCCAATCGTCCTAATTCCATAGGCCTTACCTTATAGGAGAACAAAGGATGTACACAATCGGCTTAACTGGCGGGATCGCCACCGGGAAGTCCACCGTAGCCGCACTGTTGCGGGCATATGGCGCGTCCGTGATCGACGCCGACGCCATCTCCCGCGAACTTACGGCGCCCGGCGGCGTAGCGTTGCCCATCATCCGCGCCCACTTTGGGGGCGAGGTGTTTCAGGGCGGCACCCTCAACCGCACCGCTTTGGCGGCGCGCATCTTTGCCGATGAACAGGCTCGCCTTGCCTTGGATGCCATCATGCATCCCCTGGTGTACGCCGACATGTTCGAGCGGGTATGCGTGCTGTTTGACCGGGGCGAGAAGCTGGTGGTGCTGGAGATACCGCTGCTGTTTGAGAGCGGGTTCGACGTACAGGTGGATGAGATATGGCTCACGGCGCTGCCCCGCTCCGAGCAACTGCGCCGCCTGATGGCGCGGGATCAGCTCACCGAGGCGGAGGCGTCGGCACGCGTCGGCAGCCAATGGCCCAACGAGCGCAAGGAGCGCCGCGCCCGGGTGCGAATCGACACCGCCGAGCCCCTCGACCGTGTGGCGGAGCAGGTGCGCGCCGCCTGGCAACACGCAAAGAGAAAGGCGGGATCGCCCCATGCAACGCCCTCCTGATCCCCCCGAACGCAAATATCGCAGCGCTCGAAGGCAAGCAGAGGCGGGCATAACTGATCCCTCCCCAGTGCAAACACAAGCGCCGCCTCCGCCAACGCCCGCACCAACCCCTCCGCCCGTACAGCCCAAGCTGGTGCGCAGCGGCTCCTCCTCCCCCGTGCGGCGGGTGGACATCCTGCTGCCCAGGCCCCCTGCGCCTCCTCCTTCCCCGCCTCGGGCTAATAAACCCCGGCCTTCCGCTCCCAACGGGCCCCAAAGAGTGGAAACCAGCAACCCTCAGCCTACGTCCCGCGTCCAAAAAGAGAAGAAGGAAATTCAGCTGCCCAAGGGCTTTTGGAGCTCCCTGGCGATCGGCGCGCTGTGCCTTTCGGCGGTGATTGCCGTGGTGGCGCTGTTTGGGGGTTGGATGAGCGATTTCCGCGCAGGGCGGGACGAGAACCGCCGGGCCGAGTCCGAGCTTACCGATCGCGCCAACCATCCCCTCCTTTACCGGGAGCTGATCGAGAAGTACGCGGGGCAATTCAATCTGGAGCCCGCGCTGATCGCGGCGGTGATCCTGTGCGAGTCCAGTTTTGACCCCGATGCCATTTCCTACGTAGAGGCCCGGGGCCTGATGCAGATCATGCCCGATACCGCCGAGTGGATCGCCGAATCCACGGGCGAACCCAACTACAGCCACGAGCGTTTGTACGAAGCCGAGCTCAACATCCGCATGGGCACTTGGTATTTAAACTACCTTGCTAAGCTGTTTGATCGTGATGTACGCAAGATAGTGTGCGGCTACCATGCCGGGCAAAACAGGGTTGCCCAATGGCTTAGCAACCCGGAATACAGTTCGGACGGGGTTACGCTGGATGTGATCCCCTTCCCCGATACCGCCGGGTACGAAGCCCGCGTGCAGCGCGCGATTGTGGCGTACCGCAAGTACCATTTTAATGACGGAGGTGTTGAATGAATCGTCGTTTTATCAGCGGCATCTGCTTGGCCCTGCTGGCCCTGTGCCTCACGCCCGGCGCTCCCGGCATGGCGGGCGGCGTGCACCGCACCCTCACCTACCTTACCGTCGCCGCGGTGGGCAGCGAGGACTACTACCTCTCCCCCCTCACCTCCCGCGACCGCGATATGCATTCCCTCATGGCCCTGTGCTACGAGGGGCTGATGGCCCTGGACGACGACGGCCGCCCGGTGCTCAGCCTGGCCGAGGGCGTGACGCCGCCCTCCGAAGAAGGCGGCAGGCGGTGGCTGTTCAAACTCCGCAACGACGTCACCTTTCACAACGGCAAGCCCCTCACCTCGGCGGATGTGGTGGCCACCCTGGACCGGATACTCCAGCTTTACAAGGAGGGCAACGAAAGAAAACTGCCCGTGGTAGAATGGGGCATACACTACAATGTGGTGGACGCCTATGTCGATTCTTGGCGGGCGCTGGGCCCAGACACCGTGCAGATCACCGCCAAGCGCGGTTATTACGGCCTGCTGCAAGCCATGACCTTCCCCATCTTTCCCGCCGAGGAAGTGGCCGGCACGCTGCCCCCGGGCACCGGCCCTTATCGTGTGATGGAGTACGAGCCGGGCGACAAATTGTGGCTCACCGCCTGGGCAGGATATCGTAAGCCCGCGGAAAACGTGTCCAACATCGTGGCGCTCATCTATCCCAATATCGAAAAAGCGCTGGAGGCCTTTGACGCGGGTGTAGCAGACGTAGCCATGACCCGCGCCCTGGCGGCCACCCGCTACAGCGGCAGCCTGCGCTCCTTTTCCATGTCCTACAGCACCCTGCAATTGGAAATGCTGATGATGCACAATACCGAACGAAATGTGATTCTGCGCGATGAAAATGTGCGCCGCGCCATCATGGCGGCCATCGATCGCGGCGCCTTGCTCAAGAACAACTATCAGGGGATGGCTACCCTGGCCGATACCCCGGTGCCGCCCGGTTCCTGGCTGTACGACAATACGGCCACCCAGGAATCCTACAATGTGGAGCGGGCAAGAGAACTGCTGGATGAGGCCGGTTGGCGCATCTACCAAGACAACGCCAACACCAGTATACGCGAGCGGGATACCGACGGCACGCGCACCCCTCTGAGGCTCAGCCTGCTTACCTACGAGGAACCCACCGGCGGTGTGCGCCAAAGCACCGCCAACGCCATCGCGTCCATGCTGCGCGAGGTGGGCATCGAATGTACGGTATCGCCCCTTTCCTACGGGCGGGTGCGGGAGCGCCTGGCGGCAGGCAACTATGACATGGCGCTCTGCGGCATGAACATGGACGTGGTGCCCGATCCCGGTTTTATGTTCCTGGGGGTCAATTCAAACTATGCCCGCTACCGTAACAGCACCATGGACGACCTGATCAAGAACATGCGCACCCAAATCACCGAGGAGGGTTACAAGCAGGCCATGAGCGAGGTGCAGCATCAGTTTGTGACCGACGCGCCGTTTATGTGCCTGTTCTTCCGCAGCGGCGCCCTGCTCACCCGGGACACCTTCTCCGATGTGCGGGTGCTGCGGGAGTTGGAGCTGTTTAGGGGAATTGAGGCGTGGTAATTGCCATGCGCCTCTGCAACAACGGTTTTATCAACAAAGATAAAGCCGTTTTCTTTTGCATATTTACCACCGATTGTTACATGAATAACACAGGCGCTTGTTACGTGCGTGCCATCCATAATTATTACATGAATGTCACGGGAAAAGCATTCATTTAACGCCATAACAGCCACAAAAAGCAAGCAAATGCAAGGATTATCGCAACTTCCGTAGAAAGCGGCAATACTAAGAATTGTTGCTTTTTTCTTAAAATTTCTTTTCACAAATCTTTCTTTGAGAGGAAATAAAGTAAAGGCAAATGAAATTTCTTTTTCTTTTTCCTTATATTTTGGAAATCCCTATTGACTGCACTGTAGTTTCCTATTATTGTTTCATTTTAATGATGGGGCAATATAGATATGAAGTCCTTGTTAATAAAGATATTAAGTCGAACTTAAGATTTGGCACCAAACGGGGATGGTTTCAGTATGATGAAAACGGTTTATGTGCAGCCTATGCCCATCGACCAAAACAAAAAGGAGCCGAAAGAGCATGCATAGCAAAAAAATTCAATGGTCCAAGGTATTTTGCCTGGCGGCGGTAACGTTGTTGGCAAGCGTATTGCTGCTTGTGGGCGCTTGGGGGGCGGACCCGGCCCTGGCCCAAGGGGAGCAGCAATATACCGTGACCTTTAAGGATCATGACGGGAAGATCCTTGGCACGCGAACGGTTGGGTACAACGGGATGCCCGATACCACGGGCATCGTAACCGACCGCCACGGCCACGTATTTACCGGATGGCTTCCTTCTATTACGAATGTAACCGGAAATATGGAGACGACGGCGCAATACCGCATGCTCGATATTACCGTGCGTTTCTATACCAAGCTGCTGGAGGGTGGTTCCCCGGCCTACCTTACCAGGAGCAAGGCGGCGCTCAGCCAAGGTAACTTTATGGCGCCCCTTCCGGCAAACCCTCCGGGCGGTTCCTATGCTTGGACGGTGACCGTCAATGAGGCCGAGGTGCCGTTCTCGGGCCTGGTTTCCTATATATTCGCCATCGATAACAACGTGATCGACGTATACGCCAATGTGTGCGCCCTTACCCTCGTCGACTCGGTGAGCGGCGCGCGGCGCACGGTGACGGTGCCCGTGGGCGCCGACTATGTGCTGGAGCCTGTGGCCCACCAGGGGTATGTGCTCACCGGGTGGAATCCCGCCGCCGCCGTGGTGAACGGCGTGGTAAAGGTGACCGAATCCATGGAGCTCACGGCCGAGTACCGCAAGCTCGACCCCCAGGCGACCATCCATCAAATTCACTATTACGATAAGCCCCTGGCCCAGGGCGGCGCCGTGATCTACCGGCAGCAGGTTACCGCCGGTGGCAGCGTAACCGAGTTCCCCCATCCCGCCTACAACCCAACCCTGCCCAACCACTCGTTCCAGAGATGGGATGCCACCCTGCCCATCACCAACGTAACCGAAGACAAACACATCTACCCGGTGTTTATCCCCCAGCTCAAGGCATCCTTCTACGATTGGCAAGACGATACCCAGCCCCTGTACACCGCCTTCGTGACCCGTGGCGCCTTTGCGCTGTACGACGGGCCTCATCCCGAGCGCTCGGGGTATGTATTTACCGGCTGGTATCCGGATCCGGACAAAACCCCGATTACCGAAGACACCAACTTTGTGGCCCAATACCGCGCCCGGGCCGACAGGCTCTACCTGCTCACCATTCGCTACCGCTTCCCCAACGGCACGGTGGCGGCCCAGCCTCATATGGCCAACCTGCCCCTGAGCGAGATTCCGTATGTCGTCACCTCCCCCGCCATCGTGGGATTTGTGCCCGATCAAGCGGTGGTTACCGTGACCACCGACGACAACACGCCCAGGGAGATCCTGTTTACCGTAACCTATGAGCCCTCCACGGGCACGCCCTATATAGTGCGCCACTACCTGCAAAAGCTGGGCGTACCCCTGGCGGGTGGCATCGATACAGACGTAACCAAGTACAACCTGGGGGAAGCGACCACTTTCTATTCCAAAACCGGCTCTATCGCCGATGTGGCGCCGGGGAATTTCCCCGGGTTTACCTTGGTGCCGAACCAGGATGAAACGGTGCAGATTGCGGCGGACGGTTCCACCGTGGTCAACGTGTTCTATTCGCGCAATACCTATGCGGTGTACTTTATCTCCGCGGGCGGTACCTACATCCCGCCCGTTGTAGCCGAATTTGACGCGCCCATTTCGGGCCCGGGTACCCCCACGCGGCCCGGGTATGCCTTTGACGGCTGGGATAAATCCATGCCCGCCAAGATGCCCGTGGGCGGCGACCGCCTGGAGGCCAAGTGGAGGCCCGCCGGGGTGGTGAACTACACCCTTTCCTATTGGCTGGAAAACACCAAGGGCAACGGGTATGATTTCTACAAAACCGAGACCCGCACCGGCCCTGCCGGTTCAGCCGCAGTGGTCAACAGCAACGCGACGGACCGCCCTGCCATCACCCACTTCACCTACGATAAGCACGATACCGGCAAGCTGATCGAAGGCGACGGCTCCACCACCGTAAATATCTACTATAGCAGGAAGTCGTACAGGGTCGTGTTTCAGTGGGCCAATGTTGGTACGCAGCCTCCCGTCGGGGCGACAATCCGTGTCGGCGGCGTGCTCAAGGCCACCTATCCGCAGACCTATGAGATTACCGCCAGATACATGGATGATATCTCCCACCTATGGCCGTCGGGTTCGGATGTAACAAATCCCGTCGGCGTGCTTCCGGGGTATGTTTTCCACGGCTGGAATGATGCTGGAAGGGCCATTGTCCACGTCTCAAAACGAATGAACATGACGGATGAGCTTACAGATCCCACGGGCACGAAGTATGTAACCGCCCAATTTGTTAACTCCATGGTGTCAAAGTACCTCCATTATATGTTCCAGTGCGTGAATCCCAATGATCCCCAGGGCGTGCTGCATATCGACGGGGCCACCGGCAATACAAGGTACAAATCAAGCCCGTTGTACTCGCAGTTGGTCACTACGTCCACAGGCGCTTTCCAGTGCAAGGACATTGAGGGGTTCACGGCGGTCCAAGTGGCTGCGATAGAAAAACTGGCGGCCTCCTCCTCTCCCTGGGCATTTGATGTATACCTTTACTATTACCGCAACAGTTATCAGCTGGAGTTCTTCAATTTCAACGCGCGGGACCAACGCCATACCCTGATGTACGAGGCCCCGCTAGCAAGCTTTAGCTACACGCCGGCGCGCCCGGCGGTGCTCGACAATGACTACGTATTCGGCGGATGGTACACCACCCAGGATTGCAAGCCCGGCACCGAGTTTACCGGCTGGGGTTCGCGCACCATGCCCGCCTACAACCTAACCCTCTACGCCAGTTGGGTGCCGCCCACCTACAAGGTGACACTATTTACCCAAAACGAATCCGGGCAGGAGGTTCAGTACGGCCCCGTACAGAACATTGTGAAGGGGAACCTGGTGGAAAAACCCGCCACCGATCCCCAGCTCCCGGGCTATCGTTTCCTGGGTTGGTACGACCGTGCCACCGATCTGCTCTTCCAGTTTGATGTGCAGAGGGTCGTTGGCCCCACGGAACTCGTCGCCAAGTGGACCGCCCGGAGCGATTATACCTACAAGGTATACTACTGGCTGGTGGACAGGGATTGGGTGAAGGGGCAGCCGGCCACCAATCCGATGCCTGCTTCCATGATCCCCATCAACCCCAAGAGCGTACCCAATAACCTGATCGGCTCTACCGTGTACGAAGAAGCGCCCGACGCCACGGCCTACGTGCCCGATGCCGTCAGCAAATCCAGGGACATCGGGCCCTATGAGTCCGGGCCCAACGAAAACCGGATCGACTTCTACTATAAGGCCTTTGTGTACCTGGATTACACGGTGCTCTATTTGGATGCCAACGGGAACGAGCTGATCCCGGCCGAGCAGGTGAGAACCGATCGTTCCGTGGTGGTGGTGGATGCCATCAACATCCCCGGCTATTCCCCCAACCCCGTGCAGCACACCCGCAGGCTGGGCTGGGATAGCGCCACCAACATCATCGTCTTTGAGTACAAGGAGAATCCTACGGCTGCGTATACAATCGAATACTACAGCATGGACGGCAATGGCTTCTATCCGCCGCCCGGCTCTCCCCAGCATACCGAAACCAAGACCGGCTACGTAGGCGAGAAGGTGACCGCTCCGGAAATGCCGATGGTGGGTTTTGTGCTCGACTACGGCAACAGCTATCTGGAGGGTTACGTTGAGGAAGGCAATACGCTTGTTCTGCGGGTGTTCTACCGCAGGCTGATGCAGCAGTGGGCGGTGCATCACTATCACAAGGGCACCACCATACCCGCCGCCCCATCGGAATACGGCACGATGCAGGTTGGGCAAACCAAAACCGCCGCCGAGCTCAACCTCCCCGGCTATACCTATGACAGCAGCAATCCGGCATCCAAGAGCGTGGTGATCGGCGCCGACCCGCTCTCCAACGTGATCATCTTCTATTACAGCAGGATCACGGACCGGCCCACCAAAACCATCCCCGGCAAAGCCGCGGGCGTGGCCCTCTACGTGGGCGAGGTCTTTGACTACGAGATCACCTACGACGCGCCGGAAGGCGCCCAGACCATCAAGATCACCGACGTGCTGCCAGCGGCGCTGGAGTATGTCAGCGCCACACCCAGCGCCACCGTAAGCGGGCAAACGGTCACCTGGTCGCTGAACACGGCGCAGTACGGCCTGAAGGGCAGCGTAACGGTCCGTGTGACCTTGGACACCAGGCCCGCCAGCGGCGTCATCAAGAACACCGCCACCGTGAAGTACGACGATGGCGCTCCCCTGAATGCCGAAGACGAAGCGCGCACCGTGGAAGAGGAACTGGACAAACCCACCAAAACCATCCCCAATAAGGCCACAGGCGTGCCGGTTTTTGTGGGTGAGACGCTGGAATACGTGATTACCTACGACGCGCCTATCGGCACCAAGACGGTGAAGATCACCGACGTGTTGCCCGCGGCGGTGGAGTACGTCAGCGCCACGCCGGGCGCCAGCGTGAGCGGCCAAACGGTGAGCTGGTCGTTGAGCGCCCAGGATCACGGACTGACCGGCAGCGTAAAGCTCAAGGTGTTGGTGAAGGCCATGCCCACCGGCGCCTCGCTGAAGAATACCGCCACCGTGCAGTACGATGAGGGCGATGAGGAAGAAATCGAAGACGAAGAGCGCCCTGTGGTAGAGCTGGACCTGCCCACCAAGGGTATCCCCGCCAAGGGCAGCGGCATGCCGATTTACCTGGGCGAGACCTTTGACTACGCAATTACCTATGACGCGCCCGCCGGCACAAAGATGGTGACCATCACCGATGTGCTGCCCGCAGGATTGCGGTTTGTGAGCGCCACACCCACCGGCGCCGCCAGCGTGAGCGGGCAGACGGTCACCTGGTCGCTGAACACGGCGCAACACGGCCTGAAGGGCAGTGTAACCGTGCGCGTGACCTTGGACACCAAACCCGCCAGCGGCGTCATCAAGAACACCGCCACCGTGAAATATGACGGCGGCGAACCGCTGGACGCGCAGGACGAAACGCGCACCGTGGAAGAGGCGCTGGACAAACCCACCAAAACCATCCAGGGTAAAGCGAAGGGCGCGGCGGTTTTTGTGGGCGAGACGCTGGAGTATGAGATTACCTACGACGCGCCCCAGGGCACCAAGACGATCACCATCACCGACGTGCTGCCGGCGGCATTGGAGTATGTTGGCTCCGTGCCCACCGCCAGCGTAAGCGGGCAAACCGTGACCTGGACGCTGAACCCGGCGGAACACGGTGGCTTGAAGGGCAGCGTAACGTTGCGGGCGAAGGTGAAGAGCATGCCCGTCGGCAGCACGCTGAAGAACACCGCCACCGTGCGGTACGACCAGGGCGATCCGGTAGAGATCGAAGACGAGGAGCGCCCGGTGGTAGAGGTGGATGCGGCGACCAAGAGCATCCCCGCCAAGGCCTCCGGTATCCCCGTGTACGTGGGCGAAACCATTGAGTACAGAATCACCTATGAGGCGCCGGAGGGCGCCGAGAAGGTCAATATCACCGATGTCCTGCCGGCGGAGTTGCAGTTTGTGAGCGCCATGCCGCCTCCCGCCAAGGACGGGCAGACGCTGACCTGGTCGCTGAATACGTCGCAGTACGGCCTGAAGGGCAGCGTATTGATCCGTGTGATGCTGACCACCATGCCCGCCACCGCCACGCTGCAAAACACCGCCAGCGTGCAGTTTGACGAGGGTATTCCCACCGAGGTGCAGGATGAGGAGCGCCTAGTGGGAGAGGCGCTGGCTATGCCCACCAAGAGCATTCCCAACAAAGCCGACGATGTGGCCCTGTACGTGGGCGAGACGCTGGAGTATGAGATCACGTATGACGCGCCGCTGGGCACACAGACGGTGACCATCACCGACGTGCTGCCGGAGGTGCTGCAATACGTCGGCTCCACACCCTACGCCGACGTGACCGATCAGACCGTGAGTTGGACCCTGAATACCGATGAACATGGCCTAACAGGTAGCGTATTGCTGACGGTGAAAATTACCGACATGCCTGCCAGCGGCATACTCAGGAACACCGCTTGGGTGGAGTACGAAAATGGCGCCTCGGAGGAGGCCCGTGACATAGCGCGCCCGGTGGTCGTGCTGGATGAACCCACCAAAACCATCTCCGGAAAAGCCAGCGGCGAACCGATTTACATGGGCGAGACCTTCGAGTATGTGATCACCTACGACGCGCCGGAAGGCACACAGACGGTAACGATCACCGATATTCTGCCCGCAGGATTGAAGTTTGTGAGCGCCACCCCCACCGGAACCGCATCGGTGGTTGGGCAGATGGTCACCTGGTCGCTGGGCACCCGTATCCACGGCCTCAAGGGCAGCGTCACGGTTCGTGTGACCATGGACGCCAAGCCCGCCAGCGGCGTGATCAAGAATGCCGCCTCCGTGCAGTACGATGAAGGCTTCTGCCTTGAGGCGCAGGACGCGGAGCGCCGCGTGGAAAGCGATCCGCCTACAGCCACCAAAACCATACCCAACAAAGCGGAGGGCGTGGCCCTGTACGTGGGCGAGATCGTGGATTACGTGATCACCTACGACGCGCCGGAAGGCGCCCAGACGGTGAGGATCACCGACGTGCTGCCCGCGGCGATGAAGTTTGTCGACGCCTCCCCCGCTGCCGACGTGAGCGGGCAGACGGTGACCTGGACGCTGAGCACGGCGACCTACGGCCTGAAGGGCAGCGTCACGCTGCGCGCGCAGCTGCAGAGCATGCCTGCGGGCGGCACGCTGAAGAACACCGCCACGGTGCGGTACGACGAGGGTGAACCGGAAGAGTTCGAAGACGACGACCGCCCGGTGGACGAGGTAGACCTACCCGCCAAGGGCATCCAAGGCAAAGCCAGCGGCGCAACCGTGTACGTGGGCGAGACCTTCAATTACGTGATCACCTACGACGCGCCCACGGGCACAAAGAAGATCAACATCAGCGACGTACTCCCGGCAGGGCTGAAGCTGGTGAGCTCCACGCCTGCTGCCAGCGTGAACGGACAGACGCTGGCCTGGTCGCTGAACACGTCGGAAGTTGGCCTCAAGGGCAGCGTGACGATCCGTGTGACCATGGAAACCAAACCCACCAGCGGCGTGGTGAAGAACACCGCTACGGTGCAGTACGATACCGGCGTGCCCGAGAACGCTGAGGACGACGAGCGCCGCGTGGAAGATGCACCGGCCGCCACAGCCTCTAAAACCATTTCCGGCAAGGCCAGCGGCGCGCCGGTCTACGTGGGTGAGACGTTCAACTATGTGATCACCTACGACGCGCCGGAGGGCACGGAGATAGTGAAGATCACCGATACGCTGCCCACAGGATTGCGGCCTATGTACATCACCCCCGCTCCCACCATCGTGGGCGGGCCGGAGTTCACCTGGGCGCTCAGTACGGCCGAATACGGCCTGAAGGGCGCCGTGACGATCCGTGTGAGGCTGGACACCAAACCCGCCAGCGGTGTGATCAAGAACACCGCTACCGTGCAGTACGACAACGGCGTGCCCGAGAACGTTGAGGATGCGGAGCGCCGCGTGGAAGACCAGCATCAGCTGGCCGAACCCACCAAGAGCGTCTCCGGCAAAGCCAGTGGCGAGCCCGTTTATGTAGGCGATAGTTTTAATTACGTGATCACCTACGACGCCCCCGCAGGCACCCAGAGGATCAACATCACCGATACCCTGCCCGCAGGGCTGAAACTGGTGAGCTCCACCCCCGCCGCCACCGTGAGCGGGCAGACGCTTGTCTGGTCGCTGAACACATCGCAATACAGCTTGAAGGGTACCATAACGGTCCGCGTGACGTTGGACACCAAACCCGCCAGCGGCGTGATCAAGAACATCGCCACCGTGCAGTACGATAATGGCGACCTGTACACCGCTGAAGACGAGCGTCCGGCAGAAGATCCGCCGGTGTGCAACGTGACGAATGTCTTTGTATGGCATTTCGATCGGAACACGGGCAGGGTGCTCGAGTTGGAAGTCTACCCCGTTGCCCCCGGCAACTACGGCCCTTATGAAGCGCTTGACTTCCCCGGATACGGGGCCGGTGAGTTGGCCGTGGCCAGCGCGCCTCCCTCCGGCACGATCGCTTTGGGCCAAACCATCGCTGTGACGTACTTGTACAGGCAGGAAACCGCCACCATCCGGGTGTTCCACAAGGATCAGGATACGGGCGATGTCCTAAGCGAGGAGATCCTGCCGGTATCCGCCGGATCTTATGGCCCCTACGACTCGTTCCCGTTCACCGGCTATACCTTCGTATCGCTGGCGGGCGACAGCGCCCCGGCATCCGGAACCATTGCGGGCGGGCAGACCATCACCATCACCTTCCTGTACACCAAGGGTACGGCTCCCACCCCCACGCCCACACCCACGCCGCTATGCCCGATACCGGCCGTAGTCTGGGTATTCCACAGGGATATGGACACGGGTGAGACACTCGACGACGACATGCAGACCGTGTTGGCCGGCCCCTATGGCCCCTACAGCTCACGCTCCTTCCCCGGCTATACCTATGTGTCGTTGGCCGAAGACAGCGCCCCCACATCCGGAACGATTGCCGGCGGGCAGGCCATCGCCATCACCTTCCTGTATACCAAGGGCACCGCGCCCACACCGACACCGACGCCGACGCCGACACCCACCCCGACACCGGCGCCGGAACAGGCCACCATCCGGGTGTTCCACAAGGTCCAGGAAACAGGCGCGATCCTAAGCGACGAGACCTTGCCGGTACCCGCCGGGACCTACGGCCCCTACAACTCCTATCCGTTCCCCGGTGGCTATACCTACGTATCGCTGGCCCCGGACAGCGCCCCGGCAACAGGAACGATCGGCGGCGGACAGACCATCACCATCACCTTCCTGTATACCAAGGGCGTGACGGAGCAGGCCACCATCCGGGTGTTCCACAAGGATCAGGAAACGGGCGCGATCCTAAGCGATGAGACCCTGCCTGTGCCCGCCGGAGCATACGGCCCCTACAACTCCTATCCGTTCCCCGGCGGCTACACCTATGTGTCGTTGGCAGCCGACAGCGCCCCGGCAACAGGAACCATTGGCGGCGGGCAGACCATCACCATTACCTTCCTGTACACCAAGGGCAATACGCCGCCTACGCCGACACCCTCCCCCACGCCGACGCCTGACCCGGATAAAGCTACCATCAGGGTCCTCCATATGGAGCAGGAGACCAATGCCAAGCTCGAAGACGAGACGCTGACCGTGGACGCCGGAGCGTACGGCCCCTATAATTCGTTCCCCTTCCCGGGTTATGCGTTCGTGGGCGTGTGCCCCAACTTCTCTCCGGCGGAAGGTACGATCGGCAGCGGGCAGAAGATCACCATTGTCTTCCTGTACGTCAAAGATTCTGCGCCCACACCCACGCCTGCGCCTACACCTGGGCCCACGCCTGGGCCGGAAAAGGCCAACATCAGGGTGGTCCATATGGAGCAGGAAACCAATGAGAAGCTTAACGACGAGAGCATCGACGTGGACGCCGGAGCGTACGGCCCCTACAGTTCGTTCCCTTTCCCGGGCTATCAGTTCGTGGGCGTGTGCCCTAACTTCGCCCCGGCATCGGGTACGATTAACGGCGGCCAACGGATCACCATCGTATTCCTGTACGCAAAGGAACCCTGACCGCAAAGCGGATAGGCAGTGGGTAACACATCGATTCAGGGGACGGCACAAGAGGCTGTCCCCATCTTTTTATGGAAACGAATCAAAACGGGGCTTTTACCTCAAAGCGCAGCCCATCCAAGCTGCCCAGAGTGCCGCCGTGTAACGCCAAGCCGGTGGCCCACAGACGTTGCGTGCGCACACCGTGGGCCCGGTTGGCGGCGCGGTCTCCGTACTTGTCGTCGCCCAAGATGGGGTGGCCGATATACGCTAGGTGCGCCCGGATCTGGTGGGTGCGGCCTGTGATCAATCTCATCTCTACCCGGGCGATGGGGCCGGATTCCAACACCCGGTAGGCGGTGCGGATAGGCAGCGCGCCCGCGAAGGGTACATCCCGCACCGTGACGCGGGCTGCTTTTGCATCTTTGCCCAAAAAGGCGCGGAGTTCTGCCCGCTCTGGCTCCGGCGTGCCCACGGTGAGGCAGGTATACAGCTTATCGATGCGTTGATGCGCAAAAGCATGGCGCAACAATCCCTCGGTTTCGCCATCCTTGGCAAACAGCAATAAGCCGCCGGTTTGGTGATCCAGCCGGTGGCATAGCGCCAGCGCATGATTTTTTGACTGCCCTTGAAGCAACTCCAGCACGCCAAACTGGCCATGGGGGTCGTCGGCCCCTTGGCAGGCGATGCCTTGAGGTTTGTTAACCAGCCAGATGCGCTTATCCTCGTACACGGTTGGAATTTTCGGAGGGTCAACAGCCTTATTTGCAAATCCCTTGGGCAGGTAGATTGTCAGTTCGTCTCCGGCATATACACAGTCTGACGCGGCCAGGCGCGCCCCCTCTCGTTTCACCTGCCTGTCGGCCAGTATCCGCCGGATGGCCCAGGGGGGCGTGCCGGGTAGCGCCCGGGCCAGGTACGCGCCCAGCTCCATGGCCGACTGATCGGAGGGTATCATGTGGCGCATAAGCTATTGTACCGCCTGGATCACAGGCTCGCAGCATCCTTCCCACCGGGGCGCAGCCTGCCATAACATGCGAACCGCCTGGCGCATGGCTGGGGTTTCCAGCACGCAGAGGCTGGGGGCCAGCACATGGTGCAGAGCTTCCAGGGGCGCGCCCTGCTTGGCCAGCAGGCGCAACTCCTGCACACAAAGCTCCACATCCTGGCTGGGCCGCAGCGCGTGCTTTAACTGGCTGATTAATGCGGCGTCCAGTCCTTTTTCTATGGGCAGCGCCCCCTGCATACCGCCCAGCAATTGGGCGGCATCCAGTGGCGGCGCTTCCGGTGGCATCCCCCAACCGTACGCGAAGGGCGAAGGATCGGCCAGGGCGGCGTGTACCAGCAGCACGCCCCGGGGATAATCCACGCAGTCATAGGCCGCCCACAGGTATTGGCGGGCCAGGTGCGCCGCGTCCTCGTCTTGCGGGTCGGCCTGCATCACTTGCTCCATAAACAAGCGCTGAGGCGCACGGTCGTCCAGGGCGCCGGCGATGTACAGCAGCCCGCTGAGGGTGGCATGTACCGAAAAGAGGCGCATGCGGGCGGCGTTGTGGGCGGGCCGGTCTATGGCTTCCCGAAGGGGTTGGGCCAACCGGCTGTCCAAGCGGGCCACCACACAGCCCTGCAAAAACCCCACATCCACCCACAGCCGGTGGCGGAGCGCTAGGGCCGCTTCCAGCTCTTCCAGGTCCTCCAGTTCCGCGCATCCGCACTGCAACAGCAGGCGTTCCAGCAGCGAGTGTTCCGATATGGCCAGGCAATCGGCTTGGCGTGGCAGCCCCTTGAGCACCACGTTCAGGGCTTCCTGCTGTTGCCGGGCCCGGGCGGCCTTATGGGGAACCGCTTGCCAGCTCTCTTCGATTCGGGCGCGCAGTTCCTGGGCGGTTAAGCCCAAGAGCGCCCCATTGCGAACCTGGCCAAGCCGCGCCACCCGCTCCTCCCATCGCCGGGCGCGCAGTGCGCTGAGCGTGCGAGCGCTCCAATCGGCGTCAGCAGTCCTTTGCGTGCGAAACAAGATTACACCTCTTTTTGAGTTACAAGGTACGAGTTACAAGTTACAAGAAGCTACGATCAGCAAGACCGCTCTCTTCGTATCCCTTTGTAACTTGTAACTCGTAACTTGTAACTAAACGATTTCCACCCACCCATGGGGATCGGGCAACCTGCCCAGTTGGATGCCTGTGAGCGTATCGTACAGGCGCTGGGTGAGCGCGCCGATGCGCCCGTCGGACAGCGTAACCTGGCGGTCGCCCCAGCGCAGCGTACCCACCGGTGACACCACCGCCGCCGTGCCGGTACCAAAGGCTTCGATCACATCACCACGTTCGGCGGCGTCGAATATCTCGTCGATGGCCAGGCGGCGCTCGATCACCGGATGGCCCATGTCGGCGGCCAGGGTCATGATGCTCTGACGGGTGATGCCGCCCAAGATCGAACCGTTGAGGGTTGGGGTGACCAGCCCCTCCCGCATCAAAAAGAAGATGTTCATGGCGCCGATTTCTTCCACATAGCGGTTTTCCTTGCCATCCAGCCAAAGCACCTGGGCAAAGCCCTTTTCCGCGGCGATCCTTCCGGCCAGCACCGAGGCCGCGTAATTTCCGCCTGTCTTGGCAAAACCCACGCCGCCCACCACAGCGCGCACGTATTCATCCTCCACGTAGATGTTTACCGGCGCAAGGCCACTGGCGTAGTACGGGCCCGAAGGGGACAGGATGATGAAGAACCGGTATGCTCCCGAGGCCTGCACGCTCAGGGAGGTATCGGTGCCGATCATGGTGGGGCGGATGTACAGCGAGGTGCCGGGCCAGGAAGGCGCCCACTCCCCGTCCAGCCGCAGCAGCGCCTTGAGGGCCTCCAGCACCAACTCCACGTCGATTTCGGGCATGCACATGCGGCGCGCAGATACGTTCATGCGCGCGAAGTTGTCCCGGGGGCGGAACAGCTGCAGCGCCCCGTCGCCCCGGCGATAGCACTTGAGCCCTTCGAATATGGTTTGGGCGTAGTGCAGCACGATGCAGCCCGGATCCATAGCAAAGGGCGCGTAGGGTAATACGCGTATATCGCCCCATCCCTGGCCGGGGGCATAGTCCATCACCAGCATGTGATCGGTAAACAGCTTACCGAAACCCAGCTCCCCAGCGCTGGCCGGTTTGGTTTTCCGTGCGTTGGATGTTTGTATTTCGATTTTTTGCATCTTGTGCTCCTTGCGCCCTGTTTGTATTGGAATCTTTGCTCATTGTACAATTGGGCTTTGGGCGTGTCAAGGGCAAAGTAAACCAGTGTGCAATAGGCCACGTAGTGATGTTTTCTTTACCGTAGCCTATTGTTCACTGTTAACGCGAATCAAGGGTTGAAGTGATGAAGACGGGCCCCTACAGGAACGACTGGCTTGCCCGTTGTAGGGCGTCGCGCCCTACGCTTGATGGGCGTTATTAATTATTCGCTGTGCCCAAGTACCACAGCCAATGCATCCGCGCTACCTGGCCGTTGCGGAAATAGAAGGACAACTCCACAAATTCGTTTTTCTTCTTGGCGTAGGGATGGTAGTAGTGGGCGGCGAATTGGCCGTCCTCTTCCAAGCGATAGAGGCCGATGGAGTTGAGGCTGTTGTTGTAGAGCAGGCGTTCGCCGTTTTCCTGGGCTTGCCCGCCACGGTCGTTAAAACCGGTGATCACCTTATCTTCCGCATCGCCGATGCGGATGTTGCGCGGGCCCTTGATGTTCCCGCTCTCCACCATCAGTTCGTAGAGCACGGTTTTGCCGTTGTCCAGCTGTATAAAGCTGGCGTATCCAAAGTTATACGTGGCGCGGTACCGGTCGTTGGACCAATCGCCTTCGAGTTTATCATAGCTGCGGGGTTTGCCGTAGGTGCGGGTGAACTGATCGTAGGTGGTGCGCAGCAGGGAGAGTTTGTCGAACACATCGTTGGCGCTAAACATCTTTTTGGTGGCGCCTTTGACCATGTACTCTCTGTTCATTTCAAAGCTGGTCTTGCCCCGGTGATCCACGGCGATGGCCCGCAAAAAGGTCCTGCCGTTGGGCAGTTTGATGGGGCCGGTGTAGATGGGCGAGTTTTGGGTGGCGGTGGTATTGTCGATGGTGTAATGGATGGCCGCGATGCCCTTGGCGGCCCGTAGCGTCACGGTGGGCGCGTTTTCATAGGTGCCGGGAGCTACGTTGGCCTTGGGCGGGTCGGGGATAGGGAATACCACGGTGTAGCTCTCTTCCATTTCTTTGCTGGGCACGCCGTCTTGCTGCACTGCTACGGCACGGACGTAGGTGGTACCCTCGTTTAGCAGGATTTCCTGCCCTTCTTCATACACATCGCCGAAAGCAATGGGTTCTTTATCATCATAGGGGTCGCCGGGATTGAGGGGTTCTCCATCGTCGTCGACTTTCTGTAGGGCGCTTTTTTTGACCGGAACGACCCCTTGAGGGTAATGATCCAGCGTGTAGTAGAGGGTGGCGCCTTCTGCGGCGCGGAGCGTGATGGTGACTTCTCTGTTAAAGCGGTCACCGATGGTGGAGGCATAGGGCGTATCCGGCGTGTACTCGCGAATCAAGCGGGTAAAGATGTCCAGCGAGGTTTTCTTGCTGCCTTCCTCTAGGACCAGTATAGCCTCTTTATGATCTCCATTGTCCTTATGGATGCGGTACATGTGGGTGTAGGCTTCGGGATGGTTGGGGGAGATGTTTTCGATCAGGTCTTGGTATAACGCGATAGCTTCGTCCGTTTGCCCATCCCGCTCGTAGGCGTTTGCCAGGGCCAGTATACCCTCGATATTGTTGAGAATTCCGTTTTCCTTGTCCCCTTCATGCGCTATTTTGAAGGCCTCCAGGGCTTCGGCCACGAAACCCTCGCGCATCTTGCTTTCGCCCAGCCGCCAATAGGCCTCCACGGGGGCGTTACTCCATCCCCAAACCGCCATGAGCGCCTGGCCTTCCTGGGATTGGGTGAGGTAATACCAAGAGCTGATGGCCCCCGTCAGCAAAACCGTAACTACGATACCCAGGATCAGGCCGATGCGCGGGCCGCCCCTGCGGAAGGATACTTTGCGCTGTACGCTTTCCCGGGCGGGTCTTTCCGGCGGCTTGCGCACGAAAATCGGCCCTTCCGGCAAATCAATGGCGCCGTACACCCGGCCTTGGGACGGGCTCTCCTCGATTGCTTCATGGCGTTTTGGGGAGGGCGGGTTGCTGCCGCCACGGGGCATGCTCCCGCCGGAGGGTGAGGGCGTGTTGGATCGGGAACTTCGGCGGATGGAGGAGCTGCGGCGCGTGGCCGGCATCTCGATCATCGGCTCCCGTGCGTATTGGGTATAGGTTTTGCCGTTCCATTCGGTATACATCCCGTCCGAAAGCGGTGCCTCTTGATCGGGGAGAGGATTTGGCGGCGACATGTCCGTCCCGCAATGGGGACAGGTGTTGTCTTCGTTCTTGAGTGTGTGTTGGCAATAGGAACAGAGCACCGCTTTTCCTCCTTTCAAGCAAGAGTGTACCCATTTCGGACGTGGATATGCATGCGTTCTATATGCGGGCATGAGCCATACGCAGATTCGTTCCACTTCCGTTATATTTACGACATAGAGAGGCATTTTCCTGCCGGGCTTGACGGAAGCCCGCAAAGATGGCATGATGCGTATACCAACAGATAGAGGATGAGTGCAATGGAAGAGACGAAACGCGCCCGCAAGAGCAGAGGGAGGATGTTCCTTTCGCTGCTGAAAATTGGCGCCTTTACCATCGGCGGCGGTTATGCCATGATCCCCATCATGCAAACCGAGTTTGTAGAAAGGTTGCAGTGGCTGGAGGAAGAGGAGTTCGTGGATATCATTACCCTAGCCCAGGCCGCCCCCGGCGCTATGGTGATCAATCTGTCGGTATACCTGGGGCACATGCTGTTCGGTTTTTCCGGGGCCGCGCTGGCGCTGCTGGGGTCGGCGCTGCCTTCGCTTTTGATCATGGGGGTGATCGCCCTGTTTTTTGCCCAGCTCAAGGAACGCTTTGCTGTCGTGGAGCGCATGTTTGTGGCGGTAAAGCCGGTGGTGGCCGGCATCATATTCGCCGCCGCTGTGCGTATGGTGGACGGCGTAGGCGTCACCTGGTTCAACTGCCTGATGCTGCTGGCCACCATAGCGGCCGTTGCGGCGCTGGGCATCAGCCCCATCCTGTGCATCGCCGCGGGCGGGGCGCTGGGCGTGCTGCTGATGCGGGAGAGGGGGAAGGGCGATGCTTGAGACCCTGAGCGCTTTGTTCTTTACCTTTTGGAAAATCGGTTCCTTTGCCTTTGGCGGGGGTTTGGCCGTTTTGAAACTCATCGAACAGGATGTGGTGCGCGCTAACGGCTGGATGACGGTTGCCGAGTTTGCCGAGCTGGTGGCCCTTTCCGAAATGACGCCCGGCCCCATCGCCATCAACGCCGCCACCTTTGTGGGGGTACTGGTGGCCGGTGTGCCGGGCGCGGTGGTGGCCACCCTGGGGGTTGTGACCACGTCGTTTATCCTGATGACGCTGTTGGCAAAGCTGGTGATGCGGATAAAGGACCATGCCCTGGCCAAGGCGTTTTTTAAGGGGCTGCGGCCTGTGATCGCCGGGCTGATCGTGTGCGCGGCGCTGGCGGTGGGCGTCGAGGCGGTGCACAGCGAAGTCACGGCGGTGCTGGCGGCCGGTGGTTTTTTAGCGGCGTACAAGTTTAAGGCGCATCCGATTTTGATGATCGTGATTGCCGCCGTGTTGGGCTTGATCCTCTTTTAGGTTACCGCAGCGTCCTCGTCTTGGGCATCGGCAGGCGCTTTTGCTGCCTGCGGGAGCGCCTGCGCATGCGGCGGCGGCGAAGCAGCTTGATCAACAGGAACAGCGTAAGTGCAAAAGCAAAGGGTACCACCAAAAACTCCAGCGAGAAGCGCGGCCATGGGTTGGGGTCGGCGTCGGTCATCAGCTTGATCTCTTCTAGGGTGAGGGGCGCGTCCTTCCGGGCCTCGATGGAGCGGGTGGCGTATAGCTCGTACTCCACCGGTTCGCTGCCTTCGGGGAAGTAGGTGAGGTAACCCATCACCTCCCCCGCTGTGACCGGCGCACGGTCGGGCCGGGTGATACGGATTTGGATCATCTGGCTGAAATCGTTCTTCAGGGCCTCTATCCGATCTTTGCGATCCACGATGTATATGCTGCCGGTGCCCGTGGAGCGAATGCCCAATTCCAGCCTGCCCCGATGCTGGGCGTCGGTCAGGTCGAAGCCGCTGATGTTGATCTCACGGGGCGATAACCTGTAGAGCGCTTCCGGTGTGATACTGTCGTACTGGGCAAAGCCGTATTCCATCAGCCGCCGCGTGTCGGTCCAGCGCTCCCGGTCGGAAGAAAAAAACACCACGCTGATCAGTTCCACGCCGGCCCGGTTCGCCGCGCCCACAAAACAATACATCGCCTCGGAATGATAGCCGGACTTGATGCCGATGCCGTCTTCAAACAGGTGTCGGTTTTCCTCTTTGATGCTGTTGATAAAATCGTTGTTGGTGATCACCCTGCGCCGGGGGTGGATGTCGGTGGCCTCCAGCCTGTATTCCAAGGTTTCGGATACTTCTCGGAAGGAGGGGATTTCGTCTTTTTTATCCTCCGGGGGTTCTGTTCGCATGGCGGTTCGTGCGATTAGGGCCATATCCCGGGCGGTGGTGTACTGGTTGGGATGATGGTAGCCGTGGGCATTGACGAAGTTGGTATTCTGGCATCCTAAAAAATCCGCGGCTTCGTTCATTCGCTCCGCAAAGGCGGCTTCGCTTCCGGCGATGTGCTCGGCCAGGGCGGTGGCGGCGTCGTTTCCCGATCGCAACATCATACCGTACAACAGATCCTTCATGGGCACATGTTCGCCTTCCGATATAGGGACCCGGGAGGAGTCCGCGGGCGGATTGCCCGCGTAGGAGCTGATATACACCATCTCGGGCAGGTTGTCGTAGATCATGCTCTGGATGGTGAGCATGGCGGTCATAATCTTGGTGGTACTGGCGGGATACATTATCTCGTCGGCATTCTTTTCGAAGATCACTTCGCCGGACTGGGCTTCGATCAGGATGGCGGAGGCCGCCACCAGCATCTCTGGCATGAGCCGCTCCGGGGTCTTTGAATCGTAAGGCTCGGCGCCGGGCATGCGGGTGGGCTGGGGCAGCGCCGTGGGCCTGGGGGTGCTGCGGCTGGATCGGTTGGATGCCAGTCCATGCAACGGCGTGCCTAGTGCGAACACCAGGCACAGCAGGACTACCGGCAGCTTATCACGCGCCCACGACATGCGCGGGTGTAACGACATGAGGACACGCCCTTTAATCCAGCAGCGATTCATAATCAGCTTATCATAACACGTATCGCTACACTTGACAAGGCAGGCTGCTTCTGCTATAATCTCCATCTGCCAAGGCACGTGCCTTATGCTTCCATATGCCATTGTAGCTCAGCTGGCAGAGCAGCGGTTTCGTAAACCGCAGGTCAAGGGTTCGAGTCCCTTCAATGGCTCCATACATATCGAGGTGTAGCGCAGTTTGGTAGCGCGTTTGGTTCGGGACCAAAAGGTCGCAGGTTCAAATCCTGTCACCTCGATCGCAAGAAAGCGTTGAAAACATTAGGTTTTCGACGTTTTTTCTTTTATAGAAAATAACGGATTTATGAGGGCTTGCCCTCCGATTGCCCTCCGTTTTGGTGAAAATGAGTGGGTTACGTCAATAATTTTTCGCACATTTGAAATGCTGCCCAGTGAGCGCCAGTCGAAGCCGCCGCCATCTTCGTCGTAGTAGCCGTGACTGTGGGTATGTGGGGAACGCGAAGCGTTGTCCATCATATCCACAGTCTCCTGCGTTACCCGATCTGCGTTGTATGCTCCCGCTCCATATCGTATAGCCTGTCCATGTTCATGTAGCGCTTCTCTCCCCAGGCAGAGGAGGAAACGTGC
>Ga0123353_10000875_pt1 | contig 36718 bp, 28 predicted proteins | sample TergutLab28metaG_3_FD_92763 | JGI IMG/M metagenome (GOLD analysis project Ga0123353, IMG submission 92763) | Labiotermes labralis P3 segment gut microbial communities from Petit-Saut dam, French Guiana - Lab288 P3 | ecosystem: Host-associated > Arthropoda: Insects > Digestive system > Gut ... | reverse complement strand
GTCGGATATTATCGGCTAACAAATAAAAAAGCCCCCCTCCGCCTTGTACGGAACAGCTAAAGAGAATGCGAGACCGTACAAGGCTCATATATAGGGCTTGCCGCAAGTGTAACAAAGTCGATTTGTCGGTAAGCCCACTCTAAATACATACTACAAGATGCAAAAATGATAAAATTATACAAATTTATTCGTGTCAGAGAAAAGTTGATGAAAGCGGTGTTCCTGCTTTCGTCAATCTTTTCCGTTTTAGCGCTGCTGCTGATTATCGTATTTCTGCTTATCCGCGGCGTGCCCAAAATCGCCGAGGCGGGGCTGTTCAACTTTCTGTTCGGCAGGGACTGGCACCCGGCAAACAAGCAGTACGGGGCGTTCCCGCTTATAGTGGGCTCGATCTATGTTACCGCCATGTCCACGGCGATAGGCGTGAGCATAGGGCTGTTTACCGCCGTATTTTTATATAAATTTTGCCCAAAAAAAATTGTAAATGTGATAAGGCAGATGGTCAACCTTTTGGCGGGCATTCCCTCGGTCATATACGGGCTTTTCGGGCTGCTGGTGATAGTACCCGTCTTTGCAAGAGTTTCGCCCACCGCGTACGGCGAGGGAATTTTATCGGCGAGCCTGATTTTATCGGTTATGCTGCTTCCCACAATCGTCAGCATAAGCCTCGAATCCTTGTATGCCGTCCCAAACGAATATTACGAGGGCGCGCTTGCCTTAGGCGCGAACAAGGAGCAGACGGTTTTTAAGGTTATGCTGCCCGCCGCCAAAAGCGGGGTTTTCGCCGCGGTAGTTTTGTCGATAGGCAGGGCGGTAGGCGAAACGATGGCGGTGGCAATGGTCATAGGCGGAGGCACTCCCGAGGTACCCAACAGATTATTTCAGGCAGTACATACCCTTACCTCCAACATCGCCTCGGGTGCCTTGGACGCGACGGACGACGTTTTGGGCGCGCTGATATCGACGGGAGTTATTCTGATGGTGTTCACGCTGCTTATAAATACCGCTTTTTCGCTGATTCAAAACGCGGGCAAGCGCGATAAGAAAAATAAAAAAGAAAAGCCGCGGCCGGCGGCGGAGGAGGGAGCCGATGGCGGTCAGGCAGGATAAGACGGCGCCCTTGCCGCAAAAAGCGCGAAAGCTTTCCGGTCGGCACAGAGCACCGTATACGTTCTTAAAAATCATTTCTTTTGTCTGCGCGGGTATCGCCGTCGCCGCGCTGATAGGCATTATCGTTTTTATATTGATAAGAGGCGTCCCGCACCTGTCGCTTGATTTTATTTTCGGGGAAAATACCGCCGCGCACCCCACCTTGGTGCCCGGCCTTATCGGTACCGCCTATTTGGTAATGATCGGGGCGGGAGTGGCGATTCCCATAGGCATACTCACCGCGATTTATCTCAGCGAATACGCGGGCAAGGGGAAAGTCGTCCGCATAATACGCTTGGCGATAGAAACCTTGGCGGCAATCCCCAGCATAGTGTACGGCTTGTTCGGGTATATTGTTTTTGTACTTCTTTTCGGCTGGGGGTATACGCTTTTGGGCGGAGGCCTGACGGTGTCGATTATGATTTTGCCCACGATTATCCGTTCGGTAGAGGAAAGCCTGCTGTCCGTGCCTTCAATATATCGCGAGGGCAGCCACGCACTGGGGGCAAGTAAGGTGCGCACGATTTTTTCGGTGGTTTTGCCTAACGCCGCGGGAGGCATAGTCACCGCCGTCATTTTGGCAATCGGCAGGATAATAAGCGAAAGCGCGGTTTTTATACTTACCATCGGAATGCTGCAAAACGGGATTCCGCGTTCTCCTACGGACCCCGGTACTTCGCTGGCGTTAAATGTGTATTATTTTGCAAGCGACTGGCCCGAGCTTTCCGCCGCGACTGCCGTGGTGCTGCTTGTTTTGGTGGTGGGGCTTAACCTTTTGGCGACGGGAGTCGGCAAGCTTATCAAGCGCGACAGGCAGTAGGTTTGTTTGACAAAAAAAGCCGCGATGCAGTTGTTAAGAAGCGGCAAAACAACAAAAAAAAGGATATTATGGAAAACGAAATTTGCATTAAAGCGGAAAGCCTCGACCTGTTTTACGGGGACTTTCAGGCGCTGAAAAACGTGAATTTAGAGGTTGCCGAGCGGGAAATCACCGCCTTTATCGGTCCGTCGGGCTGCGGAAAATCCACGCTTTTGCGCTGCTTTAACCGTATGAACGACCTTATAGAGGGCTGCAAAATCGCGGGCAAAATTTTTGTCGACGGCAGGGACATACACGAGAACACGGACGTAAATCTTTTGCGCAAAGAAGTGGGCATGGTGTTCCAAAAGCCCAACGTTTTTCCCATGAGCATTTATGACAACATTGCCTTCGGGCCGCGCACGCACGGCGTGAAGGGGCGCAAAAACCTTGACCCTATAGTTGTCGAAAGCCTGAAAAGGGCGAATATTTGGGACGAGGCGAAGGACAGGCTTAATAAATCCGCGCTTGGGTTGTCCGGCGGACAGCAGCAAAGAGTTTGCATAGCCCGCGCACTTGCCGTGCAACCGAAAATACTGTTGATGGACGAACCGACAAGCGCGCTTGACCCTATCTCAACGGGCAAAATCGAGGAGCTTTGCGAGGAACTTAAAAAGCAATACACCATAGTGATTGTCACCCACAATATGCAGCAGGCGGCGAGAATATCGGATAAAACGGGGTTTTTCCTGCTCGGCGAAATGCTTGAATTCGGCGATTCCTCACAAGTTTTTTCAAGCCCGAAGAATGAGAAATGTGAAAAATATATAACGGGGAGGTTCGGTTAATGCGAAAGAATATTCATCGGCATATAATGGCTACGCTCGTTTCGCCGCCTCGGTCATGTATGTCTGTATACACTCCCTTCGGCGGCTTAACGACTGTTGCCATTCTCTGTCGCGACTATTCTTTCGCATATATTTATGTTGCCGCTTGTCGGCGAAAATGGAGATAATTATGTATAGAAGCCGCTTTGAAAAAGAAATGGACGAACTTCGCTCTAACCTTGTTAGGTTAGGACTTTTGGTAGAAGAATCGATTGACAGAAGTATTGCCGCACTTATTAAGCAAGACAGGGTATTAGCGGAAACCGTTATCGCCGCCGACAGGGAAATCAACGGCCTCGCCAATCAAATCGAATCAAGGGCATTAAATATTCTTCTGCGCCAACAACCGATAGCGACTGATTTAAGGATTATTTCCACCGCGCTTAAAATGGTTACGGACTTAGAACGCATCGGCGACCAAGCGGAGGATATTTGCACGATTGTCCTGCATTTGATTGACGAGAATTATGTTGCGCAGGGCAAATGGATAATACTGCCCAAAATGGCGCAACTTGCGAAGCAAATGGTAAACGCCAGCATAGACAGCTTTATTAAGCAGGACATAGACATAGCAAAAAAAGTAATAGAAACGGACGACGAGGTTGACATTTTGTTTGCCAAATTGCGCGACGAAATGATAGAATTATTACAGAGCAAACCCAAGTACGCAAATCAAGCAATCTACCTGATGATGGTGGCAAAGTATTTTGAGAAAATAGGCGACCACGCCGAGAATATTGCCGATTGGGTAGTCTTTTGCAAAACGGGCGAGAAAAAACACAGAAAAATATAAGGTCGTATCAAAAAGTATTCGTGACCTTGTTTCATAAGAGGACAATATGGCAAATTTAATTTACAGCGTCGAGGACGACACAAGTATAAGAGAGCTTGTAAACTATGCCCTCACAAACACAGGTTACGAAGTAGTGTCATTCGATACCGCCGAGGCTTTGCTGTCCGCTTTGGAAACGCGGCTCCCCGACCTAATTATTTTAGACATCATGCTCCCCGCTATGGACGGAATAGAGGCGTTAAAAACGATACGCACGAAATATAAAAACGTGGGCATCAAGATCATAATGCTTACGGCAAAAGCCAACGAAATAAATAAAATAACAGGGCTTGACAGCGGCGCGGACGATTATATTACAAAACCTTTTTCGGTGCTTGAACTGACAGCAAGGATTAAAGCGCATTTGCGCAAATACTCCGCGGCGACTACGGACGGCGCGCTTGCCTTCGGCGGTTTATCTTTGAACCCGTCCGCGCGCGCCGTTACCTCGGACGGCGAACCTGTCACGCTTACATACAAAGAGTTTGAGCTGTTACAACACTTTATGAAAAATGCGGAAACGGTAATTGCGCGGGAGGACTTTCTGCGTGATGTTTGGGGCGATGAATATTTCGGCGACAGCCGCACGGTGGATATTCACATTAAAAATCTGCGCGCAAAACTGAAAAATAACGGTGATTGCATTGTCAGCGTGCGCGGCGTAGGATACGTCTTAAAGGGAAAATGATATGAAAAAAATTATAGTCCGGGCGTTACTGCTCTTCGGATTAGGGATATTGGCGGTTTCGTTCGCCGCGACGGCAATAATCGCCGACAACATGAACAAAACAGCGGCAAAAAACAGCGCGGCGACGCTTTTGAGCGCGTACGAGGAGCGGATGCTCTCTGAAAATTATACTACCAAAGACCAATATATAAAAATGGCGGAGCGTGAATCGACGGATTTTCGGATAACCGTCATTGCCGCGGGAGAGGACAAGCTCGGCAAGGTGTTTGCCGACACGTTCAAGGACCCCGCCGAAATGAAAAACCACGCGGACGGCACGCGGCAGGAGATTACGGACGCTTTAAGCGGGAAAACCGGGACGGTTATCCGCCCCTCGGAAGAAATCAAGGGTATGCGCTTTCTATATACCGCCAAGCTGGTAACCATCGAAGGCGCCGAAGCGGTTATTTTGCGGATAGCCGTGCCGGTCAGCTCAATAAATTCTTACCTTTACGGCGCCCTTTTGACAACGACGCTGATTTTCCTGCTTATTTTAATCATTACGGCTTTTGTGGCGCGTTTCGTTGCGGGGCGGCTGAACAAAACCTTTGTACTCATCAAAGAAAAGCTCGGCGGCGTACTTAAACCCGAGGCCGAGACACGGCCGATTGTCCTTACCAGGCATGACGATATAAACGCGGTATTACAGGACATAGATGAAATAAGCGACAAATTGCACACCACTTTGGCAGGATACAAGGCCGAAAAACGCAAGCTTGACCTGATTTTAGAAAATATAGACCAAGTGATTATCGCGCTTGACGCTCAAAAGCAGATAATATCCTGCAACAAAACCGCGGAGGATTATTTCAATTTTGAATTTTCGGCGACGCCAGCCATAGAAACTGCGATAAGAAACAAAGCCATACTCGATAACATAAGCCAAGTGATGGTGAGAAATGAATTTATCTCTTACGACCACATGAGATTGAACGGGCAAGTATTTGAGGTGCGCTTTTTCCCTGTCAACCTCAACGAGATAAGCCTCATCATAACCGCACAAAATGTTACGGATATAAGAAAAACCAGCCTTGAAAAGCAGGAATTTTTTGCTAACGCGGGACATGAGCTTAACACTCCGCTGTCCTCGATTATAGGTTACAGCGAAATGCTGATTGCCGACAAAAAGCCCAATATCGCTTTTGCCGAAACCATTAACAAAGAAGCCCTCCGTATGAAATTATTGATTGAGGATATGCTGAAAATCTCGGAGCTTGAGGAAAACCGAGAAATTTACGACGCGCAATTCGACCTAAAATCCGTCGTCGAACAGGTTATAACGGCCGCGTTACCGAAAGCCGAGAACAAAAAAATCACTCTGACGGCGGATTTGGAAAGCTGCGTAATTTTTGCCAACGCCGAAAAAATAACCGAGGTCGCCGCCAATCTTGTTGATAACGCCATAAAATATACCGACGAAAACGGCGCGGTCGCCGTCAGATTGAAGACTGAAAACGGCAAAGCGATTTTGAGCGTAAAAGACAACGGCATAGGCATACCGCAAAAAGCGTTAAGCCGCGTTTTTGAAAGGTTTTACCGCGTCGATAAACGCCGTAGCACCGCAGAGGGCGGTACGGGTTTGGGTTTGGCTATTGTAAAGCACATTTGCAACCATTACAGCGCGCCGATTAAAATCCAAAGTACCGAGGGCCTGGGAACGGAAATAACAGTTATGTTTGCTTGCATTTCCGTTTAACCTACATCCGGAAATCTGGAAGAAAATAAATTTTCAAGAATTGAAACATATCCTCAAAAAGATTTGACAAACATCTTATAACGGGGTACGCTGTGTTTTTTCATCTTTTATGTAGATTTATCTGCACATATGTTAACAAAATTTTTTGGTTCGTATAAACAGATTAACTTGCACAAAATGGTTGCTTAAAATATTTTTTTAGTCTGCAATTAGAAAAAAATTAAAAAAAGAGCGGCGGGTAAGAATTTTTTAGATTCTGCCCGCCGTTTAATTTTTATAGGTTGCTGTTGGTTATTCAGTTTTTCTTTTTTGCGGTTTGCACGGATTTTGTAGTGGTTAGTGGTTTTATTTACAGGTGCCGTTTTTTTGAATTATCATCTGCCATAACTCAAAAAATTAAAATGGCTCAGCGCAACGAACTACGATTTCGTGTTGCAACAAAGGGGCTGACGGCATATATATATTGAAGCGGCTTTCTGTTAGTAAAAAAATTACATATAAAATAAAGGAGGTTATGCAAGGCAAAAAAATTGGAGTCCCAACATATAAAACGCGGACTGAAAACGAGGAACCGCAACCCCATAATAAAAGCGGCTGAAAACAAGGTCTCCTGCCTTATAAAAAACAAGGGCGTTTTGTTGTGTTTGCGCAAAACACGGCGGGGAGCCCAACCTCACAAAAAAAGGGCTGAAAACGGGAGAACCTCAACTCCCTAAAACATAAAAGAGGTCGTTTGACAACGCTGTACAAAACAACGTGGCAAACAGATAGAGCAAATTTGCTCAAAAACATTACGGAGGTTTTCAATAATGAAAAAAAGATTAATTTCATGGGCTTTGGCACTTGTATTAGTGCTTGGGCTTGCGGTACCGGCGATGGCGGCGACGTTCGGCGACGCGGGGTTCCTTGGCAAGGGCGACAAGCCTGTGGCGTCGCTGAGCGGCCAAACCGCCGTCAAAAAGTACGGCTTAGAGGGCGTCACACAGGCAGTCGACAAAAAGGGCGTCGTCACCTCGCAAACCGCCCAAATAGGCGCACTCATCGACGGCGAGTACGACACTCTGCCTATTGTCTATTCGGGCACCAGCAGCGCCAACCACGGATACAAGGTGTCCGCCAATAAGTCGTATAACGAAATAATGCTTGGCGGTGAAGTCGTCGGCTTCTTTGTTTTCGATAAGGGCGGAAACGACCCGAACAATGCGGGCAATCTTATCATTACCCTTGTAAAGGACGTGATTGTGGGCGTACGTTGGGACTGCTCGAAGTATTACGGCTACGCAAAGCTTGAGGGCATCGGGGTGTATTCGCTGCCGCAACTGATGCAGGACAACGGCAAAACGCAGAGCTTCGACCAGATTTGGATACTTACGGTCGAGCCGATTATCGTCGAAAATCCCGTTTCCCTCAAATTTACAAAGTTAGTCGAAGGCGAGCCTTTTGCCGTGTGGGCCGAAAGCAACGGTTATGACCCCGCTTTTATCGCCGCAATGATGTCGTTTGAATTGTATAAAGCCAACGACGACGGCACGGCGTACCTGCCGCCCTGCCTCGCGACCGCGCAGCCCGACCTATCCAAAAGCGGCTTTGTGTTTGAATATGAATTTACGACCGGTTGGTATGCGATTGTCGAGGTTCTTACCGCCGAGGGGCAAAAGCTGTTCGACCGGCCCGACCCGCTTTATATTTATATCAAGGCGTTTGAAAAGGTGCCCGTCATAACCGAAAGCACAGGCGGCGAAAGCAGCGGGCTTGCCGTTATCGACTTCGATTACGAAGCGTTTTATACCATCGCCAACGGTTATAATTACCCAGGGCGTAGGAATCTTGAGTACGGCGTGAACGGCGAGTATCTTAACAACAACGGCGATCTGTTCTATATAGGCGTCACCAACATTAACACAGGTGTCGAGTATCCCTCCTTCTGCGCGCACGCGGGCTCTAAATTATTCGCGGGCGACAACGGCATTTGCGGCGGTTATGTCGTCCCTGAAAAATTTGACGAATCGGAGAGCGAGGTCAACGAGAGTAATTACGCCGATTTTGTTTCTGCTTTTAATTACATCGAGGACAAATACGGCAACCTTAACGAGAATAGGGCTATTGTGCAGGTAATCGTATGGGCGCTTTTGGGTGCGATTGACGTTGAAAGCGACGCCTTTGCCGCTACGACACTGTCCGCCGACGAAAAAGCCGCAATCATAGACGTAATGATAAATTATAAAGGTTATATCGGCGAAGGTAAAATAGGCGACGTCGTTTATATGGTCTGCGAGAAACACCACAACGGCGAACATGATTTCGAATTTTGCCAGCCGCAGCTTGTTCCCGTCTACGCCAAAACCGTATTGTTCAAAAACAAGCTTATCCACGAGGGCGGCGTCCGCTTTAACAAAACGATGTACGGCGGCAGAATAAATTTTGAAAAATTCTCCGAAGCAAGAAATAATCCTGTCGTGTTTAAGTTTGACTTGTATATGTTCGACGCAGAGGCCGGCGACTACGTTTATGTCGCAACTTATGCTTCAGATTCAAAGGGCACGGTCGAAATAAACGGGCTTAAAATCGGCAAATATATGGTCAAAGAGGTTATCGCCTTAGTATTCGAAGTCGCGATAGGTTTTGATTCGGACGGCAATCCGATAGAAAGCTATAACCTTGTCTGGAAAGCCTGCTATCCCGGCGGCAAGGACGCGCTTTACTTTGAAATAGACGCGAAGGGCGACACCGTTTGGGACGTAAACGCAGAGGATTTAGACAAGGACGGCAATCCCACAATAGATAACGTCATATATGCCAAGCATCACGCATTATGGGCGACCGACGGGTACGACCCCTACCTTAATCTTTTTATAGAGGGCGGCTTCGAGGTAATCGATTTAGGCGAGGGCAAAGGCAAAATCATAATATTCAACGACTGGTGTCACGGTGCGCTTGAAATCATCGACATCGTACCGCCCACCTGCACCACCCCCGGCATTATTTGGTTAGGTTGCACCGAAGACGGCTGCAGCGGTCTTAGATTGGAATACTGCCTACCCTTGGAGGGGCACGGGTATACCGTTCCCGTCGGCATTGTCACCGAATTTGGCGAAGGTTGGGTATGGTTTGCCTGCCCCAACGGTTGCGGCGGTGAGGCGCGCTATGACATGGATGCCTACGAGGCGCTGATTGCAATCTATAAAGCGGGTGCGGTGGCGATTGCGATTGCCCCCGGGTATGGCGACGGCTACGTCTGGTTTTCAAACACGGAAACAGGCTATTCGTTTGTAACGTACGATTATGACGCGTGGATCGCCTTGGGCGGCAATGATTTTTTGGCGGAAATATAAGGCTTCAATCTTGTAAAAGCATGTTGATACCGTGCTGATTTTGCCAAAAGACTATAATCCGAACCCCACGCCGTTAAGCGTAAGGTTCGGATTTTTTGTTTGTTATTAAATCATAAGGCCACTTAATTGTGTCGATTGTCGCGACATATGTATATATTGGTCGTTTTTGTAATATTTTTTATTGACAGCCCCGCGCATTTGTTGTATAATAAATATTACGTCTGACACAGTAGCCTTGTTATGTCAGTCATAACAAGCCAAAACCCGTATATCAAGGCATTAAGCCATAGCAGCATAACGACAAATGCCTATCGGAGGACAAATGAATAACAATACGATTAACAACAATGACAATACGATTAACAGCGACCTTATTCGCGGCCACATCGACACAATCATTCTGCGCTCGCTTTACTTCGGCGACAGATACGGGTACGACATCATCAAGGAAATCGAGCAAAAAACCGATGGCGAATACCAGCTCAAGCAGCCCACCCTTTACAGTTGCCTTAAGCGACTGGAAGACCAAGGCTTTACAAGCTCGTATTGGGGCGCGAAGTCCATGGGCGGCCGCAAAAAATACTACACCCTGACAGACATGGGCAAGCAACTTTTTATCAAGAATCAGACCGACTGGCAGCGCTCGCGGCAGATTATCGAACGATTGATCGAGGGCGAGGAGTTCGAGCTTTCCGCCGCCCGCCCCCGCGTTTTTGAAAAGGCGTACGATGAAGGCAAAAATCCTTTTGATGACGGTTTTAAGGGGGGTGGTGACAAGGAATACGGTGAGAAATCCGACCAAGCTTTCGATAAGGAGGCTTCAACGGGGGCTGTAAGCGACGAGGACGACTATGAGTACGCAGAGGTCACCGCCACACAACACGCCGCTGCGCACGATGCAATACACACCTCCGCTTCGGACAGGTACGACAATTTCGCACCCGCAACGCCCGTACGCTCCGCCGAGGAGGAGAGCTATGACAACTTTGAAGTAATGTATGACACAGACCCCGACGCCTTCCGTGAACAACAGCGTTACGACAATTTTTCAAACTTCACCCCCACCTCTGCCGACCCGTATAAGCCCGCCATTTTCATTCCGGAGGAAACGGAGGACGACATAGCTGCCCGCGACAATTTCGAGGCGGCGCAAAGAATACGCGAAAATACGAAATTCACCCAGGACGTTTACGAATTGGACAGCAGCGGCGAATTTATCAGGGAATTCGGGCTTGCGACGGACGAAGTCGACGAGGACGACACCGAATTGCTCTACCTTGACCAAAAGGACAAGCCAAGCTACATAGACGACGTATCGAGCGAGGAGTACCGCCCCGCCCACCGTTATGAAAAAGAACACGAGGAAGACACCATTGCCCTCGCAGAGGATGAGCTTCCCTACGCCGAGCATTTACTTAAGGAGTACGGCGTTATAGGATATGTCGACGACGGTATGACGACGAAGGATGAAAAAGCAGACGATGTAAACGAACTTCCTTGTCAACCCTATATTCAACCCCCCGAAGAAGTTTACGCCTCTCTCACTTCGCAAGAACAGGAACCCGACGTAAACGAGCTGCCTTACGAGGTTGCCGCGCAGGACGAGGACGAACCGGTAGAGGACGACGGCGTAGAACTCTCCCCCTCCGAGCGTTTCCAGCCCTTCGAGCCATTCAAAGAATCAGCCAAAGACGACGAAAAAGAAGAAAAAGACAACGAAATTACCAAGGATTTTTTCAAATACGACGGCTCCGCACAAAAAGAAGTAGACGACGAGGAGATAATCAGCCGCCAGTACCACTCCGCCCTTTCCCGCCTTGTCAAGGAGCAAAAGCCGCAACCCCGCTACAGCCCCGACCCGTTTGTGCAGACAAAGTTGGAAAAAACCGCGGCGGCGGCGGCGCAGACGGGCGACGAGCTGGTCGTACGCAAGCACACCGACTCCGTCAAGCAGTACAACAGCGAGAATTATTATTACAGCAGCCGCTTAAGGCTGTGGCATTACGGCATAATGTTCCTAATCATGCTTATCGAAACCGCCGTCACCTTTGCGGTTTGCGAGCTGTTTGTACATAAAGGCACACTTAGGGATATAATTGACCTCTATATATACATAATCGGCGTTATTGTCAGTCTGCTCCTCCCGCTGATTGCCTTTATTGCGGCGCGCTTTGGTAACCTTGACAAGCGAAAAAAGGCCGACCACGACTTTAAATCCTTAATAATTTTCCGTGTTTTGCTTTGCGCCCTTTTACTGCTGATTATCTTTTTAGTTAATTCATATCTTGGGATACTCACAAACAGCTTTTCCGATTATCTTGCCCGCCTTATCTATCCCGTGGTGCTTGTCACCAACGTAGTAACAAGCGTTTTTATTTTCAAGGGACTGTATAAGTCAAAGAAGTTTCAGTGCCAGTAGGGGTTAGTGACCGGCGGCCGGTAACGCCATTCGACTGCGATTATTTGCAACTGCGCATTTCGCTTGACATTTTTTGCCCGATGGTTTATATTTCCCGCGGCGAAGCAATATATTATTGGCGGATCCTGAAAGAATGATTTTTAAACTAGCGGTGTGGCATTTTATCATTCTCTTAAGACTTTCCCCTATTGTCAACGAAACTGACCAATAACGAAACAAAACCAACAAAACCAATAACAACGAAAACAAACAAAACATTACGGAGGTAAAAGTATGATTTGTAACAAATGCGGCTGCAAGATCGACACCGAAGCCAAGTTTTGCGCACGCTGCGGCGCTGACCTACGGCAAGAGGGCGCGACGTTAAACGCTGAGGATTGTTGCGACAATCCCCCGCCCTACCACACTCCCCGCCCCGACGCAACTGCTGACTCCAAAAACGTTATTATCGCCTTTGTGTTTGCTATCGCCGGCGTCGTACTGCCGTTTTTCATGAATTTTGATTCCTACTGGTACATTTCAACGATCGGACTTATGCTGAAGACGGGCGGCTTCGCCCTATCCCTGACCGCGCTTATAATTGTGTCCAAAATGCCAAAACCCCGCAGGGGGCTGGCGCTCGCGGCGTTTATACTGTCGATAATAGGTATGGTTATTTCTGGAATCGCCATGCTTGCGGCGTCCAACAGTCTGATGCGCGACCTTATCGGATATCGCAGTATTTTTGATTGACGCCGGTGGCAAAAATGCGACCGTTCCATAAGGGTGATCCTGTGGTTTTGGTATATTCCACTGGTTTTGGTATATTCCACAAAAATTTTTTAAAATGGAGTAAAAAATGTTTGGACCCGCTCACTTAACCTATATAATCGCCAGCCTGCTTGTCACGGCAGGCGCGCTGGTTGGCTTTCATTACATAAAAAACCAAAAGTGGAAGGACTTTGTACTTAAAGCCTGCGCTCTCACCTGCTTTTTGCTACACATCAGCATTATGTGGGTGGATTTTTTTGTGAGCGGCGAGGCGGTTGCACGAGACAATATCCTGATACCCATCTATTTTTGCAATATATTGATGTATTTGTTTATGGTGGTGGCTTTTATGCGGAAGAGCGGTCGCGCTTTTCGGGCGCTGTCCACGTTTTTGGCGTACGGCGCATTTTTCGGCGGAATGATTGCGCTTTTTTATTCCGTTTACCTTGTTAACGACCCAGAAATTACGACTTATGAAACCGTCAAAAGTCTTTTAAGCCACAGTATTTTGCTTCTTGGCTGTCTGTATCTTTTCGTGGGTGAATATGTCAAAATTCGGGTGTCAAATGTCGTGCCCTTTCTCGGCGGTCTTGCAGCCTGCTTTGCCTTGGGCGGGCTGGTCTTGTTGCTTTACACGGTATTCGGCCTGCCGCATGTCGACGGCTTGTTTATGTACAGCCCCGCAATAGAGGGTGTCCCTATTCTAAACGGATACTTTATCGGCGGCGGGATGCTTGTTTTAGTATTCGCTTTCACTGTTATTTTCGAGCAATTTTCGAAGAAAAAAGGCGAACGGTGGTACAACAAGAGTTTTAAGGAATTTTTGGCGGAAATATGATGAGAGGTTAGGGATTAGGGGTCGTAGGGTGCCGCCAGTGGGCGCGTCGCGGGGATTGTGGGTCTCAGTTTAAGGTCAAATTACGAGGACGAAAAGCAATGGCCATTCGGAGTTAATAATGTTCAACGTTTCACATATAATATACATAATTGTTAGCCTTGCTGTCACAGCGGGCGCGCTGACCGGCTTTCACTACATAAAAAACCAAAGATGGAAAGACTTTGTGCTTAAAACCTGCGCGCTTTTGACTTTTGTCCTGCATATCAGCATTATGTGGGTGGATTTTTTCACCACGGGCGAGGCAATGGCTTTCGACAACATCCTGCTGCCCGTTTACTTTTGCAACCTTTGCATGTACCTGTTTATGGTGGTGGCGTTTATGCCGAACAAGCACGGCCGTGCCTTTCGTATTTTGGCGACATTTTTGGCTTACGGCGCGTTTTTCGGCGGTATGATTACCCTTTTTGCCTCGGAATACCTTATGAACGACCCGTATATGGAAAGCTATGAGACAGTAAAAAGCCTTTTTAGTCACAGTGTAATGATGTTAGGCTGTTTGTATTTGTTTGTGGGCGGGTACGTCAAAATCGGGGTGGCAAATATTATCCCTTTCCTCGGCGGGATGATTGCCAGCCTTGCTTTGGGTATAGTTATAAATTTGCTGTACTATGTATTTGACTTGGGCGACCGCAACGCCATGTACCTGCAAGGCACCGCGATGGAGGGCGTAGAGTTCTTGAACGGGTATTTTATCGGCGGGTTGATACTTGTTTTAGTGTTTGCCTTTGTCGTTATTTTCGAGCAATTTGCAAAGAAAAAAGGCGAACGGTGGTACAACAAGAGTTTTAAGGAATTTTTGGCGGAGATTTAGTGGTCAGTGGCCAATGGTCAGTAAAGAATAGGGGTTAGAGAATACATATTATAGATCAGGATTAGCTCCAAGGTTAGATTGCAGCACAAAAAAATCGCCGTAAAATATTGAAACGGTGATTTTTGTTTATAATCGTTTTATAGAGCGTGTTATAGAGCGTGGCGCGTGGGCAATGCCGCAAGGAAATGCCGTGACTTGCCGCAAACCCGCATACATTCCATTTTGCAACAACCGTATTAGCACATTAACCTATCCTTGTCAAGCTTGGCAAGAAGGTCTTTTAGGGCGCGGTAGCGGTGGCTGGCCGCGTTTTTTTTCAGCGACGAGGCTTCGCCAAATGATTTTTGTAGGTCAAACGAGTAAAACAGCGGGTCGTACCCAAAGCCGCCGCCTCCCCTACTCTCGCGCAAAATTTCGCCGTGCGCCTCGCCGCGGACGATAATTGCGTCAAATTTGCCCTTACCAATATCCTCATCGCCATGAACATTCCCTTGTCCTACAGTACGCTCGTATCCGCCATTATCGGTTTTGGCTTTTATAAGTGCGATAACGCAGACGAACTTTGCCCGTCTATCGTTTATACCTATCATTTCTGCAAGCAGTTTTTGGTTGTTGGCGCGGTCAATAGAAAAATTTCTCTCTTGAAGTGTCCCAAAAAAATTTTCTTCCACACGGGTGTCCCTAAAATTCCCCTCCCTCGGAGGGGTGCCCACGAATGCTTCCTCGTTTGGGGCGGGGTGGTTCTTTCGCGTCAGGGCAGGAGGCACCGCATACCTCGCCGAAAAAACCCCCGGGCGCCCACCCAAAGCCTCTACCTCAAGACCGCTGTCGTCGGCAAGCGATGGCAGCCCCGTCAGCATAAAGAGGGTTTTAGCCTTAATCAGCGCGTTTTCCGTGAAGGTCGAGCCGGTTTCCTCTATGTCCAAGTCAATTCCGACGTCCGACATGGACACAACGTCAAAAACTGTGCCCAAAATCGCCTTGATTTCGGCTATTTTCCCCTTGTTTTTGCTTGCGACTATCAGCTTTTCCATGTTCCCAGTTTTTTACCCCGCTTCAAGCTTTCCACCCCGCCCCCTGTCGGGGAAGCCTTCGCGGGTACCCCTCAAGAGGGGAATTTACGCTAAGCACTCCTTCACCGACGAGAACATTTTTACTAAATCATTCCGTCACTTTCCGCCAATGCGGCGATTTTGTCCCCCAAACGCCGTAAAACCACTTTAAAATTGTCATATTCGCCTTTAAGCGCGGCTTTGGCTTCGCCGTCCGCCTCTTTGCTTGCTATCATTTTGTAAATTTGTAGCCAGCCCGCGTCCCAAGACTGCAAATTGTATCTTTCTTTGTTCTGTTCGTAAGTATACCGGTATCTATACTTAAAGCTGTTTTCCAATATTTCCGTCGCGGCGCGCAGCAAATCCCCCGCCTCAATCGACAAATCCGCTTTGTGTTCCCCAAGCCATTTATAAACAAAGCGTTCTTTATCTACGCTTGCGTCACGCTCGATTTCCCGATTTTTATGCTCTTGCGCCAATTCCGCGACGTGTTTTTTGGACAGCCAGAAAAATTCGTTGCGTATGTCGTGTTTTTTACCGTTATATTCAAAATCCCGCAAACTTGTCTGGTTGCTGCCGCTTGCAAAAAGCGAATAAACCACGCAATCGGCGGTAAAGGAGGCAAATTCCTTTGATTTTTGGAATTTGTCGCTGGGCTTGCGGAACACGTCCTTGTCCCTCACCCACAGCAGTTTTTGCTCGGCGATTTTTTCAAGCATGGCTTTGCGGACGGAAAAGGCAATCATGCACCGCTCAAAGTTGTCGGCTTGAACAAAACAACCGCCATTGCAACAACCGCCCGTCGAAAGAGAAGTATCTTTGTAGGCTTTCTGAACCAAATTTCCATGGTCTTGAAACCATCCAAACGATGTGTCGGTTTTCAGTTTTGGCGCGGCTTTTGATATTGCAAAACCCGCGACAGGAACATTTTCTTTGTCGCGTTTCAAATCCAAATGACTTCGGGCATAGCTCCCGAGAGTAGCCTTTTTGTCGGGCGACTTTTTCCCTTCCCATTTGCCTGATTTCTTTATTTTATTGCCTTCCGAATACAATACATCAAATAAAAAGGATTTTTGCTCGCCTCCCCCTATTTTCCAGTGAGAAAAAATTACCCCCCACCGTGATGATGTCCCGTTAAATTCTCCCGCGTTGAACATAAACCCTTTCTGAAACGTAAACTTACTGCATAATAATTCGGTGAATTTTGCATATTCGGGGCTTGTTAAAAATCCCTTATTGAAAAAGAAGAAGAAGAAGAAGTCTTTTTCATAACCAAAAGTTTTGGCAAATTGCATGGTACGATAAATAAACTGGCAATATAACTCATTTTTTGCCTGAGAAAAGTTTTTCATCATATCGCTGACCGCATTTGTCGTTATACCCGTTTTGCTTTCCTTGCCCATTTCGGAACCCGCCTGCCCGTAAGGCGGGTTCATAAAAAACACTATCGGCTTTTTGGCTTTAAGCGCGTCGAACAGGCTTTTGGGCATTTTTGTCGGGATTTTATCGGATAAAAGGTCGGGCAAGTGCAGGTGTATGTCGTCGTTCAAAAAATCGTATTGGAAGGTCTCTATCGCTTCGGGGTTGTAATCGACCGAAATATTCAATTCCTCTTGGTGCAGGGTGGAATTATAAAGCTGCGCAAATTTGTAATCACGCGTCAGGTTTTTTGTGCCGCACGCCGCCTCCCAAACGACGTATTTTTCCTTCCAGTCCTCGCCAAGCTGCTCTTCAATCATCTCGTGGGCGCGCTCCACCCAGATTTCGGGCGTCCAAAAATCCCCCGTGTACCGCCGCTCCGCCTCTTTTAACAGGGTATCGGCGATTTCGGTTATTTGCTTTTGCTCGCTTAACGTGTAATTGTTTTTGTCGTATTTGTTGAAGAATAATTGGTACTGCGTCGTGTTGAAGTTGTTGCGGTAATCCTTGCCGTTTATTACTACCGTGTTGGGCTTGTTGGGGTGCAAATACACGTCCTGATTGCCGAGCAAGGACTGGATAAACAGCGACATTTGCCACATATTTTTGTCGGGCGCGTGACCGCCGAATACGATATGTAAAAAGTTTTCGAATGCTTTTAACAGGGTGTCCTTTGTGACCTTGATTTTGACGGGCTTTTCGCCGAATGCGACCGCGTCCACAAAGCCCATAAACTCGTTGAAGTCAAAATGCTCCTTTTGCATATTGTGGACAAGGAACACCAGGTTGTGGTCGTTGCATAATTCGTTATACAGGCTTGCGTTTTCGTGCCATGCTTTTGAGGGGGCGATATTCCAATCGTGCGATTTTGTAAGATAATTGACGATAAGACTTGTGGGGACGGCGAAAATTTGATTGATGTCCGCGATTATCGTCACCTGCGGTATGGTGTCGCCCGCTTTTTCAAACTTTTTGATATAGTATATCGCTTGCGCAATAGCTTTCGCTTGCTCCTCTTTTTGAGAAAAGTTTACGTCCCGTTTTGTTTCAAGCAAAATAAGGGCTTCTTGCAGGTTGTCTTTGAACCAAAGTCCTTGATTTGTAATGCGGATAACGCCATCCGTGCCGTGCGGAAACTCCACTTTAAGGCTGTAATAGCCGTAACGGTCGTCACTGCCGCGCTTCTTTTTGTTTTTATTGTTGTAGAATTTTTTTATCGCCTCAATCAAGATGTGTTCGGGCGATTTTTCCACGTCTTTTGAGGCGGCGGCTTGTTTCAGGTCGGCTCTAAACTGCCGCAGTTCTTCTTTTGATAATCCTATGTTTTTCATGTTTACATTATAGCATATCCGTCGTTCTTTTGCAATTATATAAGGGCACAAGTTTTACCTACCGCCTGCTAACCTCTATTCTCTTTTCTCTATTCTCTAAACTCTACCAATAAATATTTGCCCCCCGATTAATAAATACTACTATAATGAAAAAGCCCGCGAAAAAAACCGCGAAAAAAACGCCTCGCTCTCTCAAAATCCTATCGATAGCCCTTGCTTCCCTGTGTATTGCGGCGGTGCTTTTTTGCGCCCTTATTATGGAACCGATGGTAAAAATCTACGGCTTTGAGCGGCTTGACGCAGGGAAACTAAGCAAAATCCAACGTACTTTGAGCGTGTACGACGGCGAGGGCCTTCCCGTCAGCGGCGACCTTATCATGGACAACAAGATTTACGTCCCGCTAAGTGGCATCCCCAAATACACCGCCGACGCCTTTATTTCCATCGAGGACACGCGGTTTTATCAGCACGTCGGCACGGACTATTACCGCATCGCAGGCGCAGGCGTAAGCAACCTCAAATCTCACTCCTTCAAAGAGGGCGCGTCCACAATCACGCAGCAATTAGTCAAAAACACCCACCTATCCGGCGAAAAAAAGATGCGCCGTAAGATAAACGAGATGCGCATCGCCGTGGACCTCGAGCGGCGGTATACCAAAAACGAGATTTTGGAGATGTACCTTAACGTCATATACTTTGGCAGCAACGTGTACGGCATAGGCGCGGCGGCAAAGGCGTATTTCAACAAGCCTGCGAGCGAATTGACCCTCAACGAGAGTGCGATTTTGGCAGCGGTCATTAACAATCCTTCAAATTATAACCTTGTGGTAAACCCCGAAAAGGCAAATGAACGACGCCGTCTTGTGCTTGCCCAAATGCGTAAGTTTAAGCGAATAAGCGCGACAGAATACGAGGAAAACGCACCCGTGGATATTTACATTGAGGACGTGTTTTTCGACCAATACGCCAATTTTTTGGTTGCGGAGGCATGCGAGGTCCTTGATTTGACTAAAAACGAGTTTTTCAGCCGCGGGTACAAAATCTCCACCTACCTTGACCGTACCTTGCAAAAAAAGATTAACAGGCTTTTGTTAGATTGTCGTTTCGAGAACAAAAACGGCTTTAAAAGCAGAGAGGACGCCATAATCGCTGTGGTCGTGATGACGGCAGAGGGCGACATAATAGCCAACGCGGGGGGTGGCAATAGGGATTTAAGCGGGGTTTACCGACAGCCGGGGTCACTGATTAAGCCCGCGATAAGCTTTGCGCCCGCCCTCGAAAAGGGGCTGATTGTGCCCGTCACGCCGATTTTGGACGAGTCCGTAGCCTTTGACGGATACGCCCCAAAAAACTATAAGGACAGGAACTTGGGGTGGGTTTCCGCGACCGTGGCACTAAAACATTCGCAAAATATCCCCGCAGTAAAGCTGACGGATATGTGTGGCATCGAATATTCCAAGGGAGTCGCAGAAAAATTGGGGTACAAATTTGAAAAGGGCGACGACCACCTCGCGCTTGCTTTGGGCGGCATGAAAAAGGGGGCGAAACTGACGCAAATCGCGGGTTCTTACCAGGCTTTTGCAAACGGCGGCGAGTTTATAAGGGGAGCACATGTCACGGCTATTCGGGACGGGGATGGCACGCTTGTATACAAAAGGGAACGGGCAGCGCGGCGGGCTGTCAGTGAAGAAACCGCGTATTTTATCAACGAAATGCTATCCGAGTGCGCGACGGACGGCACGGCGAAAAGAATCGGGAAGGGTTATGCCGCCAAAACAGGCACCGTGGGTAACAACGAAGGTAACTCTGACGCCTATGTCGTTGTCTATGACGGCAGTTATATCGTGGCGGTGTGGATAGGCGCGAAATACGGCCTAATGCCAAACACCGTCAACGGCGCAACCTACCCCTGTGTTATTGCAAAAAAGGTTTTAGAGCTTTTGCCTGCGGGCGCCAAACTTAAAAAACCCGACAGCATAATCGCCGTAGACCTTGACAAGGACGAATATTACAAAAACCATAAGTTGGTTGCCGCACCGCGGGCGGCGTATAAAAAGGATAAAATAAACGCGAATTTTTCCATTCAGAGTATGCCCAAGGAACGCGCGCTTGACAACAATTTTATCCTCAAAATGAACGACATAGATTTCGACAATTTCATCATAGTGGATGAGAAGTTTTTTAATAATGGTATTCTTTAGTATGGACGGCGGGATAGGCGGTGCAAAATATACTACCCTTCCTTGGCTCTAATTTGCCAATACGGTTATTATGAGCAATAAAAATAAAATCGTTAGCCGAAGCGATTAAACGAAATTTTGTGCATCACGAAAATTGTCAAGATAAAATGCATGGTATATGTCCAAATATGCGGAAACCATTAAATTTAGGTCGGTCACTTCGTCCTCTGTCAGATAGTTCTTTGCGATAACGACTTCACCTTTAATTGGACGCTCGCCTTTGAATGCCTGCAACCCCATAAATGGTAGTTCGGCGTTAGCTCTGCCTACAATAAGCTCCGGCGCCGTACCACCCGCATTTGCAAAAAGTAATTTATTCTGCATTTCCTTGAAAAACTTATCGGCGACCTCGGACTTTGCATCGTAATCCATACTTGTCGCAAAGAGGTCTAAAACCTGTCTGTAAAAAACCTTCTCACTTGAACGTATATCGCGGATTCTGTCAAGCAATTCCTTGAAGTACGACCCGCCGCCCGCTTGTTTCAAAAGGTTATCGTTCATCGCAAAGCCCTTGCGCATATATTCTTTCAGCACCGCCGAAGCCCATGTGCGGAACTGTATGCCGCGATGGGAATCCACCCGATACCCAACCGATATGATGGCGTCCAAGTTATAAAACTTGGTGTTTTCTCTTTTGACCGAGCGCGCCCCTTCGATTTGAACCTGTAAGGATTGCTTACAAGTTGCGTCAATATTAAGCTCACCTTGATTGTAAATCTTTTTCAAGTGCATGGTTATATTTTGCGGCGTTGTTTGAAACAGCTCCGCCATTTTTGCTTGCGTAAGCCATACCGTTTCGCCGTCAAAGACAACTATTTGCGCGCGTTTACCCTTCATATAAAATAGTTAAAAGATTTTCCTTGCGTAACATTTTTTATCTTTTTTCTTGCATTATATAAATCTAAAACCACTATTCCGTTTGGATGATGGTATGTATTTTTGTTGCCATAAGAAATAATCACCGTCTTGATTTTATCTTTTATGCTGTCTGACATTTTCTCCCATTCATTTTTTGCCCCATGATGAGGAACTTGACAAATTACCTTAACATTTTCGGGCGAGTCATCATCTGCGTCAAACATACTGCTGTCAACCCTACAATTCAAATCATCATCAAAAACGACATCTCCCGTCAAAAGAGTTTGGACTGGCGTTACATAATTCGGATAATGCCGCATAAACAGGTAAATTGGATAATGCAAAAGAACCAAGGAAGTAGGATTTAGCCCCCCGGCAAAAATTTTTTCGTATACCTTTTTAAGTTCGTCTAAACCTTTATGAAAAACGTAATCTTCTAATTGTTCGTTAAGCGTAAACTATACCACGGTGAAAGGAGGCAGCCAAACTCCCGTAGGAGGCGGATATGGGTCCGGGGCAAAAGGGGAAAATATAGACGGCGGTTATATTGATGCTGCGTTTGTGCCGTTTGCGGATCAAGACGCTTGGGAGGTTACGCCACTCGCAAGAGGATCGACTATTGTAGATAATGTAAAATTAGGCTATAATGCCGACCCGAACAGTTACTACAATAGCTATACTTTTATCACGGAAGCAGTTATAAAACAAGGTTATGGCAGTACGGATACCATAATGAAAATAGGACAAACTACAGGAAAAACAACCGGTATCATAACAGTAGCGGATACTGATACTGCATATAAACAAAATGTTTTTAGTTATAATAATGCCCATGACGACGGCGACAGCGGTGGGCCTGTGTACTATTATGATTCTGTGGAGCGATGAATTCGGAGGGGTGTATATCGACGGTGACGGGCATTTAAACATAGGCGTCGTCGCGGATAGTTCCCGGATAAAGTCGTTGCGGGCTAAGTCTAATTATGGCGGACAAGTACGGTATGTCAAGCAAATTCATTCGAGTACGGCGACCAGCTTGCGTACATTGTAAGCATGGCTTGGCCCCTTGTTCATTTTAAGCTAATGAACGACATCTACCTAAACGACGTAACAAGCTGGCAAAGCTGGGGTACAAACCCTCCTCCAAACTTAAACGTCTGGACTCCAATCAGTTCGGGCATAATAGGCAGCTTTGACGGGGGCGGCTTTGCAATCAGAGGCGTTTACATAAACAACAACAGCGGCAACCAAGGGCTGTTTGGGGAGCTTAGCCACGGGACAATTATTAACCTCAGCGTAAAGCAAAGCTATATTAAGGGCGGGGAGAATGTAGGGGCCATAGCCGGTCAGCTAAGCGGCAACGCGCAGGTAATAAACTGCTTCAACAAGGGTTATGTAATAGGCTCGTGCGCAGGCGGTATAGCGGGAAAGGTTACAGGCTATGCGCAGGTAATAAACTGCTACAACGTAGGCAAGGTCAGCGGCAGCGGGCAAGGCGCCACTGTCGGGGGCATAGCGGGCTTCTTTGACGGCGGGGCGCTGTTAAACAACCATAGCGCCGGTATGGTAAGCGGCAACGGCTTAGTCGGCGGGATTGTAGGACTTGTCGCTAACAACGCCCCTATGGCTATACACAACTACTGCGCTTATGGCTTTGCCGCCGACGTAACTATGGGCATGATGAGCGTTCCTTACCCCGTAGTCAGTCTTTTCGGGCTGGGCGGCCTCTCCGTACTTAACACCTACTACAACGAGCAGGGAATGCTTTTGGACGAATGGGGCTTCTCCACAATACATCCCATATTTGGCGTAAACACCCTTGCCGGAGCGCTTAACTACACCATCAACAATGCTATGCTGCCCGCTATAAGCTACTCTTACAACAGCTACTACGGCTGGAACGAATATATTCTTGCTCCCAGCTATTTGCTTGTCGTGCATACCTACGGCAATGTAATGATGTCTCCGGGCGGAGGCGGTTTGGTATCGAGTACAAGCGGCTCCTCTACGAATACGAGTAATTCTTCTACGAGCACGGAACAGCTTCTCCCTTACGACGAGTGGCTGGAATATTTAGAGGCGTGGTACGAGGAAGTGTTTGCCTTACTGCCGCAGGAGGTCAGAGAGGTGTTAGAGCCTCAACTCGATAATTATCTTTACAAGTCAAAAAGCCTTGCGGCGTAGCATCATTTAGCTAATCTATTGATTAACCTGACAACCAAACAGCCCTTCTACACCAACTGACGTAGGAGGGCTGTTTTTTTCTGCCTTATTTATCTGTCGTCTGTTCTGCCGAGCAGATAGTCTATAGAAAACAGGATTTTAAGGTTGAACAAAATTTTCGCTATCCGACAAACGGCGCGCACGTGGCGGAAATCGCGATAGCACAATGTAATTAGGAAAGTTTCGTTATCTTGACGTTGTTTGGGATATATTATCATTTTGTTTCGTTATTAAAAATTGTAAATAATCGGTTGACTTTGACCGGTTTTTTTAATATAATTGTATTAACATAAAAAAAGGGAGGAATTTTTATCATGAGTAAGGGATTTATGGCGAACAAGGTTAAGAAGTTTGTTTGCTTGGGGATAGCTTGTGTCATGCTGTCCTCGCTTGTCGGGCTGTCAGGGTGCGGGGTGAGCGACTTAAAGAGTCAAATTGAGGAGCTGCGGGATTTGATGCAAGAGCAGGAGGAGAGGATTGAGGAGCTGGAGGGCGAGAACGAGGCGCTGAGGGCGAGCGAGCTTGCCCTGTATAAACGGGTGGCGAAGTATGAATTGGAAGCTTATGCCCGCAACAAAGGTGAGGACAATTACTGTACTGAGGAATGGGAAGTAATCATGGAAATTGTTGCGGAGGGTAAAACTGAGATTGACGCGGCGGAGGATAAGGCGGGAGTGGACGGCGCGGTTACGGAAGCAAGGGAGGCGATAGACGAAGTAATGACAATAATAGAACATTTTGATTTGACTGACCCAAAAGAAATTTGGGACGGAAGTTTTGAGGATGGTCTATTTGAATTTCTTATACCGGGCACAGAAGATGCTGCTATCTTCATATTTTTTAAACAAATTAAAGAGGGTGCATGGTACCCCCAACTGGAAGTACGGCACCTTGGTTTGGCAGGCATAAGGAGCTTTGAATATTGTTCTCAAAGCAAGCCTCAAGATTTCCCCGATGATTTGGCGTTTCGTCAAACTGCATTTCTTTTTTTGACTGAAAGTAATCCCGAAACTTTTACTTCCGCAATTCGCCACTTGGAAAGATTGGATTTTGTTAGGTCTGCAACACCGGCGAATGTAATTCATCTCGGTGAATGGTAATAAATCAAAAATACAACATAAAAAAACGGAGGAAAAATATCATGAAAAATAGAATCAAGTCAAAATCCATAGTAGCAGTTGCCCTGGTAACATTGCTATTCGCTATCGCACTGCTTGGCGTAATTTTTATACAAACAGCGGTCGCTCAGGCATCTACATACGCCATTGAGAACGAGATACCTGTGGACGCACGTCCCATACGAGAGATTTATCGTGATACCGATATTGTCACTAACACGGTAAATGTTACGCTTACCGCAGAGGCATCAATATAGTTTAAAAATTAAACCAAATTAAAAAATAACAAAGACCAAAAGGAGGTTTTTTTATCATGAATAAGGGATTTATGGCTGACAAAGTTAAAAAGTTTGTATGTTTGGCGGTGGCTATTGTAATGCTGTTTTCGCTGGTCGGGCTGTCAGGCTGCGGCGTTGCTGACCTAAAGAGCCAGATTGACGACCTGCGGGAGCGGGTCGCGGAGCTGGAGGCGGAGAACGAGGTCTTGAGGGCCAGTGAGCTTGCCTTGTATAAGAAGGTGGCGAAGTATGAGCTGGAGGCTTATGCCGGCGACAAGGGCGAGGACAATTATTATGCGGAAAACTGGGCGGAGATTGTGGGGCTTGTCGCGGAGGGTAAAACGGCGATTGACGCGGCGGAGGATAAGGCGGGCGTGGACTTGGCGCTTAGCGCGGCAAAGGAGGCGATAGACGGGATACAAAAAATAGGAGAAGAAATGGAAATTGTAAGAGAAAAAATCAAGGAATCTCAGTGGGACGGAAAAGTGGAAGTTTTGGTTGATTTTCCGAGGGCAGTCAAGCAGGGCGAGGCTTTTGAAATAACAGTAACGACAAAAAATATATTGGATGAAGATGTAGTAATATTTTATACTTCAGGAAGTCAGGTTTTGGGAGGCGTTCCTATTGTCGCAATCAAGTTGCAGCCAGATGAAGACAATGAAATATATAATGAACATTTTTTTGTGTCAACTGGTGATGCAGGTGTATTCATTATTCAAGTCGGAGAACAGAGAGAAGCTGTTTGGATATTTGAAGGGAAAGGTTGCTTTATTGACCAAGGTTATCCTCAAATTTACGGGGTGGCGCACAAAGGTGTATACGACATTTATTTAGCTAATGGTGAAGTGCTCAGGAACGCTATCACTATTTATTAAAAATAACGAAAAAACAAGGGAGAAAAAACATGAGCAATTCAAAAGTCAACAAAGGTAAAATTTTTACGGCATTATTATTGGCGCTTTGCTTAACGGCGATAGGTTTTGCGTTTTTTAACACGCAAACCTACGCATACGGTGCGGAAACGGAGGCGCTGCGCCTTGCGAGAAAATACGATTCCGAAATACTGGAATATTTCCGCGCGCCGAGTATCGAGGACGATTTTGAGGACGATAAGGTCGATATTATACTCAAAAGCGAGTACAGTCGAATCAGCGCGATTGGTTTTGACAACTTTGACGAGGTTTCACAAAAGATAGAATTTATCAGTATCAGCGACGCGAGAAGCCTTGTCGAAAAATCCGAAAACAGGAGCTTGCCTCTGCGTGAAAGAAAAAATCAGATACTTACGCTTGAACTAAAGGTGAAAGGCAAAGAAAAGGTACTTGAGGCCGCAAATGAATTATCTAAATTAGATATAGTTTTGTTAGCCCAACCGTCGTATATTTACGGGGTTAAAGAATGTTGGACACCCAACGACCCGAGATATGGCGAGCAGTGGGGTCTTAATGGGATTAACGGAATACAGGCGGAGGCCGCGTGGGACATAACAAAGGGCAATGCGAATGTTTTAGTTGGTGTAATGGAAGAATGTTTTGACGTTAATCATGAGGATTTACAGGCTAATGTCGTAACCGTAACCGGAGTTAATACTCCATCGACAGGTTCCGAAACAGACCACAGCACTCACGTGGCGGGAATAATTGGCGCGGTTTCCAATAATGGTGTTGCTGGAAGCATGGCAAATGCCGTTGCGGGGGTGGCGCAAGTTTCTTTGGTTTCGCTTGATTGGTCAAGCGCTAATTTTAAAAAAACACTTGAAGACGCTGAAAAAGGCGGCATTAGAATCATTAACGCCAGTTTTCGTTATTCAACAAACAATGGGACAACTCCTGCCTCTTATAGTGCTGTTCATTTTGCGGCGCTTCGGGATTACGACGGCTTATTCGTTGCCGCTGCGTCCAACGAAAACACCGATTTAAATACAACCCCTATGTATCCCGCGTGTTATAACTTGCCGAATGTAATGGCGGTGGGTGCAACTAATGAGGACGGGACGAGAGCGACAGCTACCGATTGGGGATGGCCCGCCGGAAGTGCTCATGGTTCTAATTATGGTGATTTAGTCCAAATATATGCCCCCGGAACAGGGATTCTTAGCACAGTTCCCACTTCTATGTGTAATGTTAACGGCAATCGCTGTACAGCAAGAGGAACTCACGTCGCGCATGGCTACCACATTATGAGCGGCACATCTATGGCAACACCCCACGTGTCCGGCACCGCCGCCCTTATGCTGTCAGCAAACAGTGCGCTTACGGCGGCGCAGCTAAAGAGGACAATCATCAATAATGCCGACGATATTACCATAACAGTCCCCGATGTGTCCGGCGGGACGACGACACAGCAGGTCAAACGCCTAAACGCGCACAGGGCGGTCAGCGCGGCGGTATTTGAAACAAGTATCAGCGGCCAAGGCATATCGGTTGACGGATTTGTCAGCGGCTACACCCTGCCCACGGACGCCGACCTCACCCTTCCAAACAGGTTTGCCCCGTTTGGCAGCCCCGCGGGCAGCGCGCAGCAGGACGTTACCGCCATCGGCAACCTTGCTTTCACAGGCGAAACGGAGTTGAAAAGCATAGTAATCCCCGAATTCGTCACCACGATAGACGACGGGGCCTTTAACGGTTGCACAAAGCTGACAAGGGTTTACATAGACCGCCCGGCGGGACAGGCCGGGCAAAACTACACAACCCTCGGCTCAAACGTATTTGCGGGGACACAAATTGCAAACGCCGGCAGCGCGGACAGGAGGATATTTGTGCCAAGCTGTAGTGTGGACGCGTACAAGGGGGCGGCGGGCTGGTCGGCTTACGCGGCCGCAATAATAGCGGGGTGGAGCGGGACAATCTCCGACGGGTTTGCGGGCGGGGACGGCATATCCGTTCCGTATCGGATTGGGACGGGGGCGCAGCTTGCGCGCTTGGCAAGGTATCCGGACGACAAAAGCTATGTTTTGACCAACGACATTTACTTAAACGACACGGGCGACTGGACAAGCTGGGATTCTTCAACCGCTGGTTTGAACAAATGGACGCCAATCGGCAACTTGGATATGCTCTTTGACGGTAACTTTAACGGCGGCGGGTTTGCGGTCAAGGGCATTTATATTAGTGGCGAAAATCTTTATCAGGGGTTGTTTGGAATTATTGACGGCGGGATTGTAAGCAATCTTGGCATTGAAGAAAGCTATTTCGAGGCTGATTATTGCGTGGGAAGTATCGCCGGATATATTCAAAACGGAGGGATTATAACAAACTGCTATAATAGGTGCGATGTCAAAGGTGGTTTTGCTGTAGGCGGGATTGCGGGCGTAATTGGTGACGGCATCAAAATAGGTTGCGAGCTAACAAATAATTACAGCACAGGCATTGTCGACTGTAGCAGCAATTCTTCGGGCGGTATTGTCGGGAGCAGTCATGGCGCTAATACGGTCAAATATAACTATTTCTTAAAAACTTCGACCATAAACAATAACAAGAATGTCGCAGGCGGCACAACATTTCCCGATAACCGTGTTTTTGACACGAATGGCAACACATTATACGATGCTGCAAATCCTGCTACGGTCAGTCCTATCACCATAGACAATTCTGCAAGAAGCACTTTGATTGCCGCGCTTAATGCGTTTGTCGATACGTCCACTCCGCCTTTGGGGGTGGATTACCTACCCTGGGAAGAAAATAACTCCTTTCCCGTGTTGGGGGTGTTTAAATATACCTTAATAAATTCAGATACTGCGTATGAAATTACGGCGGCAAGTGCGGCGAAACTTACGGGAGCCGTTGTTATTCCCTCAACACACAACAATTTGCAAATCACGGCGATAGGCGCATTTGCCTTTATTGGGCAATCCGGTATAACGGGCGTATCAATCCCCGCATCCGTGACAGCCATAGGCGACGGGGCGTTTTCAGGCTGTAATAACCTGACAAGCATAACCCTCCCCGCGTCTGTCATAAGTGTGGGCGACGACGTTTTTTCGGGATGTACCAAGCTAACAAGTATCGCCATGACCGCAAGCAACGCGTATTATACACACCAAGACGGAGTTTTGTACGAGAAGGCGGCAAGTAACACGTGGTCGATTAAGCACGTTCCGTATAAGATTTCTGGAAATTTAGGACATGTCACAATATTAAGCGGAGTAACGGCTATCCCGGCCTCCGCCTTTAAACAGCGGAGCATGACCTCCGTCACCATTCCCGCGTCCGTCACAATTATCGGCGATAGTGCGTTTAACTCTTGCAACAGTCTTACAAGTGTATATTTTGCACAAGGCAGCCAGCTTGACACTATAGGGGCTTTTGTGTTTGGGCATTGCTATAGCCTGATTAGCATTGACTTGGAGCAATGTATTCAGCTTACCGCGATTGGAGTTTCGGCATTTGCGAATTGCGTCAAGCTGGCAGAAATCACATTACCCGACAGCGTCACGAGTATCGGGGAATCCGCGTTCTCTGTCTGTGTTAGCTTGACGGGTATTATTATCCCCGCCGGCATTACAACTATAGACAGCCTTGTGTTCTATTGGTGCTCTAGCCTTACGGAAATTACTATTCCCGCCGTCATAACAAGTATCGGCTTTCATGCTTTTGCCAGAACAGGCCTTACGAATGTTATTTTTAAGCCAAACGGTCAGCTTCAGACTATAGACGTTTTTGCTTTTTATGAGTGCGACAGCCTAGTGGAATTCATAGTACCCGACGGTGTGGATTTTATCGGTTACTATGCTTTCGCTTATTGCACCAGTCTAACGAAAATCTTCATCCCAATCAGCGTTGATACTATCGACGATTATGCGTTTTCAGGTTGCAGCAGCCTGACGATATACACGCAGTGGCCGAGCCGCCCAACCGGCTGGAGCCTTCTTTGTAATCCGTCCAACCGACCCGTTGTTTGGGGCTATGAGGCAGATACTTGTGTCGTAATTTTCGATAAGCAAGGCGGCGACGGCAGTGATTATGTTGTGGCAATCTATGGCGCGCCTATGCCCTTTGCCGAAGCCCCCGCGCGTCAAGGGTATTTTTTTGGGGGGTATTTCGACGAATTTGGCATAAAGTATTACGACGCTTGCATGAATAGCGTACAAAGCTACTTTATTAACGGGGATATTACTTTATATGCGTATTGGATAGATGTCGGCAGCGTAGTTTGGGACGGGGCAACTACGACCAATTTCATAAGCGGCAATGCCGGGGACGGACTTAGCGCGCAAACCGCATGGCGGATTTCCGACGCTGCGGAGCTTGCGTATTTGGCGCAGCAGGTAGGCGGGGGTAACAGTTACAGCGACAAGTATTTTGTTTTGACGGACTATATTTATCTTAACGACACCTACGGGTGGCAGTCGTGGGACGCTTTGACGGCAAATTTGAATCTTTGGACACCTATAGGGACACTGAGTTCTCCCTTTGGCGGCTATTTTGACGGGGACGGTTACGCGGTTTTTGGTATTTACATAAGCAATAATAACGATTATCAGGGGCTGTTTGGGTACAGTGATTACGGAGATATAATCAACCTTGGCGTAGAGCAAAGCTATATAAAAGGCGGGGATTATGTCGGCGGCGTTGCGGGCTATGGATATATAACCAACTCCTATAACAGCGGCAGCATAAGCGGAAACGATTACGTCGGCGGCATTGCTGGGTGCGGAGGTATGAGTAATTGCTATAATGAAGGTATTATCAGTGGCAGAGATTATGTTGCGGGCGTTGCGGGGTGTGGAGGTGTGTACAGTTGCTATAATACCGGCGATGTCAGCGGCAGAGATTACGTCGGCGGCATTACAGGAAGCACCGGCAGCGAGATATACTTCAGCTACAACACAGGCAATATCAGCGGAAATGACTATGTCGGCGGTATCGCGGGAGAAAGCCTTGGACTTATAGCTTACTGCCGTAATGACGGCAACATCAGCGGCGGCGACTATGTCGGCGGTATCGCAGGTTGTGTTGGGCAGTGGAGTTCGGCTACCGTCGTAGGCAGTCATAATACGGGCACGGTCGCCGGCAGCATAAACGTCGGCGGCGTCGCTGGGTGCTTAATCAGCGGCATAGCTATAAATAACTACAACACAGGCGATATTTACGGCGTCGATTGTATCGGCGGGATTGCAGGCAGTATGTTTTGGAGCGGCTATTATGAATATTTTGGCGGCAATTCTGTGCCGTGGGGCGGCGTTATAGCTAATTGCTATAACATAGGCGACATAAGCAACCTTGACGGCAACGAATTTCTGCCGCGTATCGGAGGCATTGTCGGATATGTCGGTGTAGGGTATGCCGGCAGTTATGCCAAAATAATTAACAATTACAATGCCGGCACGTTATTTACATATTATGTGACCATTTATGTCGGCGGTATTGTCGGGATGCTCCAATACGGCACCAATACGGTTGACCACAACTTCGCCACCGACGCAAACAGCATGTATATTTTTGGTATTGTCGGTTACGGGAGCCCTTATTATGCGACTTACAATAATTATTGGTTTAATAGCTATGGCGATTTTTTCGCGGAGCTTGCTTTTGCCGCCTACATAGGGATGGGGCCGATCCTGCCGGAAATTCCTTATTACCTGATTAACTTCTACACGCCCAGTGGCTTGCCTTATTTACTTTGGGAATGGGATGGTATCGGTTGCCCGACCCATATTAACCCGTTTTACAGCTACTTCGGAATGAGCGGGGGCGGCAACTTATCCGGTTTGTCCGGCAGCTATTCGACGACCGCTAATTCTTCAACAAACAACTCCTCTAACGGCAGTGGGATGAACTTAAGCGGTTATTTATCAAATCTATCCGACAATTCTGCCATGACTATGACCACGGAAATATATTTAACGGCGGGCGAAATTAACGATTATTTAACGGCGATTGGGCAATCATTTTCTTCTGCCTACGATTATATGGATTACATAGCGTATTTACAATCCCGCCTTGAGGAATGTAGCGGCTCTCTTTCACAGGACAGCGCCGAACTGCTGATTGAGTCGCTGCAAATCGTATACGGCAATTTGTCCGCGTCTATCGCATAGCAACAATCGGCGTGACGGAAACACATAAATCTTGGCATATTTACTGCATAATTGTCCACGATTTCGTACAAAAACTCAAACAACAGACGGCGGCTGTCCAAAAAGGCAGCCGCCTTTGTATAATTTATTATTTCCACAAAAATAATTTAAAAACGACCGGTTTTTTGTTGACAAGCCTTCGCATAGTGTGCTACTATAGCTTTCCGTAACTGCACTGTTACGGTAATAAAAGAAAAGCACGTTAGGATACAGTTTACCTTATGCCAAAAAACAAATCATGAGGGATAAAAACGCGGCAAAATTCGTCGCCTTATGCCAAAAATAAACCACAGGAGTACAAAAATGCGGTCAATCGACGAAAATTTGATGTATCAAATATTAGAGTTCATTCGGCAGTTCCAAGCGCAAAAAGGATATTCTCCCGGGCAGAGAGAGGTTGAAAAGCGTTTCAATATTACCCTGCCCCGCGCGCATAGACTCGTTCACGCTTTAGCGGACAGAGGGCTCATTGAGCTAAACGACGACAATACGGTAGCTATGCCCGAACATTTGTCGCGTTACCCCAAGCGCCATGCGCCTATAATCGGCGAGGTGCGTTGCGGCGAGCCTACGACGGCAATCGAGCAATACGAAGGCGTTATGGAACTGCCTACCGAGTTTACGGGACACGGTAACTGCTTTATCCTCCGCGCTAAGGGCGACAGTATGATAGGCGCGGGGATAGAGGACGGAGATTACCTCGTTATCCGTGAACAGCCCGACGCTGACAGCGGAGATATTGTAGTAGCAATACGAAGTGAATTTGCAGACCAAGCGGACGCTACGCTTAAACGATACAAGGTGTTACAAGACGGCAGGCGCGTATTGCATCCCGAAAACGATAAATACCAAGACATTGACGCGGACGATTTTCGTATAGTTGGGAAACTTGTCAGCTTTATAAGAAAAATTGACGCCGAGGGTTAAGGATAATATGTCAAAGAGGACATACGGCGGGCAAGTAACGGCGGCGCGTAGCCGCCAGAAAACATTAAGGAGGGATAAAAACACATGAGAGGATACGCTTGTTCCCATTGCGGAGCGAAATTCGAGGACAAACTGAAGCCGCCGAGCCTTGCGCATACGCATTGCCCCGAGTGCGGAAAACCGCTTATCGTCAAGATGAGCATCACCGAAACAACTGTGACGGCGCGGATTGTCGTCAGACAAGCAAAGCGGCAATCGAAGCCAAAAGAGGCTTACGGGTAGCCTTGCTTTTTTAACCCACAACTGAATATGTTTGCGCCGCTATAAAAGACAATGCCGCTCGGCAGGAGGAGCCGTAATGATGGTCAGTGTGAAATGGCTGACAGGTGAGTATTCGATTATAGCGGAAGAGAGTTTGTATTCAACAAGTAGACGCCCTGCGCGTAAAGGCGGGCTATCTACACCCTTGCAAAATTAGACCGAAAAACGGTTTGATTTTTGCAAGGTTTTTTTTAACTCTAATCAATACCCCAAAAGCCCCGTTTCGTCGGTCGGATTTTTAGTCCGGACGGAACGGGGCTTTTTGTATTTATAGCGTCCTTATTCCCCCGTTTCGGTTTTAGCAAAAAACCAAAACCAAAAAAACGGAGGAATAGAAAGTGAAATCACAATATCAATCGGCGGACAGCTATGCTATCAAAACCGTAACGCCGGAGGTGGCCGAACAGCTTGCAATATTTAAGCGGCAGGACGACAACGCGGCGCGTAAGACACGGTGGCGCAAGGAAGCGTCTTTGGACGGCATCAAGGAACGGACAGGCTGGGAGCCTGCCGATAAGAGCGTGGATATCGGAGCGGATTATGAAAAGCGCGAGGAAAAAGAAACGCTTATAACTGCCGTTACAAAATTAAACGACGAGGAGCGGCGGCTTGTCCGGCTTAGGTATTACGAGCAAAAGACGCTATGCGAAGTCGGGCAGATTTTAGGAATCAGCCATCAGGCCGTCGGTAAGCAGCTTTCAAAGATACATACAACCTTAAAAAAATATTTTTAGTTTTTGGTTGCAAAACCGCTTTTTCATCTCCTCATAGGCGCGGGGGTAAAAACCCCGACAAATTTATAGGAGAAAAAACAATGGCAGCAATCAACTACCAATTCGCGGACGGACACTGCGAGGACATCGAGGTCACGGAGGACTTTAAGCGCGAATACATGGCGACGTTAGATAGAGAACAGCGCATTGAGCGTAAAGAAACGCGGCGGCACCTTTCTTTGGACTACCTTATGGAGCTTGAAGATCAACAGCATAGCTGGGGCGACTTGGAAAACAAGTCCTTGCAAATGAAGCAAGAAACTTTTTCCCTTATTTCAAGCAATCCCGACCCGCTTGAAATTCTTATTCAGCGGGAGCGGGAGGAAAGCCTGCCCGTCATGGAAGCGTTAGCGGAGTCAAAGGATTTAACGGATTACCAAAGAAAAGTAGCGATTGAGTTTTATATCAATAACAAAACCCAAACGCAGATAGCCAAAGAGTTAGCGACGAACAAAATGGCTATATGCAGAGTTCTCAAAAAAGTGCGAGAACAAGTGCTTAAAAGCTTTGTATAAAATGCCGATGTTACAAAAGCGCAGAGTTCCTGGCTTACATATGAGAGGACTTTTTTTCAGGAGAACAAAACCGAATATGAAAAAGGTACACATCACGCCGGGGTACATGATACTCAAGGGTAAAGAATTGGAAAAAGAGCTTAACGCTTCGGGTAAAACCGCTATAAGTTTTGCGGACACGATGGACATCCGCGTAATTATTGCTTACACCATGTTGTCGGGCAAAAAAGCGGGGCTTGAAATAAGCCGCAGGTTTATTTACAGGTACGGCGCGGATTTTGCCCATAATTTCATTGATTGGGCCACTATGGGTATGGCCGACCCTTATGACAAAATCGGGAAACGCCATATTATAACGCGCCATTATGAGCGGCGCAACTTTACTTAGGTTTTAAGGCGGCGCGAGAGTAGGTTCCGTTGGTCGGAGGGCCGCTATTTGAATGAGGGAAGTCCGTATTTTCCCGCGCCGCTTTGAAATGCAAAAAATCACTAAAAAATTGCGACTGCGCCATATTCCTTCCCCTATGGCACCTTTCGCAGAGGGCATGGCTAAATGAGCGAAGAATTATCTAATCAAGAATTGTCAATTCAAGAATTATCTAATCAGAAGAAAAGATTAGGACATATTAACGCCGAGCTTCAAAACAAGCTGTCGGACGGCGAGGGCTTAAAAGACTTCTACCGCATCGCGGCGTTGAATCCGCATATCGAACTTCACGACGCCTGCCAAATCCTTGTACAGCGTCCCGCCGCTACCGTCTGTTTCTCTTTTGAACAGTGGAACGCTATGGGACGGCGTATACACAAAGGAAGCAAGAGCATTAAGTATTACGACAGCGACGGCAACACCAAGTATGTCTTTACCGAAGCGGATACTCACGGGGATAATAGCTATCGTGAGATGATTACCCCTATCCAAAAAATCCTTGACGGATTGGATTTACTCAGCGGCAAGGAAGTAACGGACGGCATATCGGGCGATTACCGAAGAATTTACGCGGGCGTTGCCGCCTACCTGATTGACAACGATTATCTGTCGGACGACGAGCGCAAAAACAAACTGCTTTGCGAGGGCGCGGCTTATTTCCTGTACGCTAAAACAAACCCGCCGAGCGATGAAAATATCAAAACAAGCGGCTTGCCCTATCCTCTTTTGGAAAACGCACAGTTTTTCAAAGAGGTTTACGCTGTTTCAAATCTCTTGTACCAAGAAATAGAAAGGGCAAGCGGGCAAACTAATATTGTTGACGCTGAAAAAATGTTTGCTCCCGAAACGCGGGAGCCGGAGCCGAAACCGCAAGTCACGCCCTACTACCAAAAGTATCTGAAAGCGCAGGAAGAAAACCCGGACGCTATTGTATTTATCCGTCTTGGCGACTTTTACGAGGCTATGGGCGAAAACGCGATTATGGTGTCTAATCTTTGCGACTTAACTCTAACGGGACGAAATTTAGGATTATCCGAAAGAGTACCGATGTGCAGTTTTCCGTACCATGTGCAAACGAGGCTCGTAGGTCAAATTTCCGATAGCCACCATGTTGTAATTGTCGAGGACAACGGCGAGGTATGGCATATAAATTCAAAAAAAGAGTCAGCCGAGCAAAAAGCGTTTGCCCATAGGCTTGAAGAATCAATATCAGAGGACGAACAGAACGAGGGTTTACAACTCCTTGAAAAAGACGAGAATGAGGACGAATACAATCCTTTTGACGACGAAAACGACTTTGAGGATGATTTTTCCGACAACGAACAGGACGAGGGCTTTGCCCTTGAGGAAGAATTTGACGAAACCCCTAAACCCAAAAAAGTAAGACAGCCACAGGAAAAGGAACGAAAATCAATCCGTGAACGAAACGGCAAAAAGAAAAACAATCAGGCAAGTTTATTTGACCTTCTTGACGAGCCGAAGGGTTATCAACCCAAAGAATTAACACCGCAGGAACAACTGATTGAACGGCACTTAAAGCGCGGCAGCGGTGTACAGCACGGAAAATTCAGAATATACGAACAGTATTTTTCCGACCCTACCGTAAAAGAATATGCCGACTTCTTGAAAGACGAATACGGCATAGGCGGCTTTATGGATTCGCCTTATGAGGAATGGCACGACTTTAAGGGAATAACGATGAAGTTAAGGGATAAAGAAAATCCCGAAAACGACATTGATGTAAGGCTGAATTGGGTACAGGTTGCTAACAAGATTGCCGACCTTATCGACGCGGATAACTACTTTATAAATGAAGAACGTGCAGAGTATGAACAGGGGTATTATACCCCCAAAG